>Ga0208879_1001828_pt1 | contig 19540 bp, 17 predicted proteins | sample Knorr_S15_td_Bot_FD_185605 | JGI IMG/M metagenome (GOLD analysis project Ga0208879, IMG submission 185605) | Marine microbial communities from Southern Atlantic Ocean transect - Knorr_S15_td_Bottom_ad_5009_LV_A (SPAdes) (version 2) | ecosystem: Environmental > Aquatic > Marine > Oceanic | place... | reverse complement strand
TTGCAAGACAGCCTGGCGGGAGAACTAAAGCAAGAGACATTGCCTCTCTAGCATGTAGCCAAAAAAGGACAGACCCTTTTTCTAGTTGTCGGTGTGTCCGTGAGTTTTATTTTTCGGCCCTTTCTTGGCCGAAGCATCTAATGAGTTGTAATTACTGATAGTGCCCGAGATGGGTTGAGCAATTGCCACCGACATACATTTCGGCTTCGAGAATTGTTGTTTTAGCGGTGGGCGATTGGATTGATCGGTTTTCGAACGCAGCCTAATTCTATTTATGGCAGAGATTAGAGAGGGTCGAAAACGGTAGGATGGTGTTGGCGGCGTTAGGTTGTCCTAGTAGGCTGCGGGATGTCTGGACACAAGCGATTCCGTAAATTTCAAACCCGATATTTACGCCCTATTCCGCCAATCGACGTAAGACCGGACGCCATACCCCAAGCCATAACGCCACAAGCATACTCAGAGCTGCACCAGCCGTGACGGCAACGGGCCAGGATATAGCATTGGCCGCCAAGGCCAAGGGCAATGCACCAAGATAATGGACGGCCGGCGCGAGTCCCAATATGCTCAATACACGGCCGCGCAACTCAGGGGGCACATTAAGTTGAATCAAGGTGACCACCAATGGCACGAAAAACCCGAAACTCATCGCTCCCACGAACAATAATATTACCCAAGATACCCAGGGCCAAGGCGACCAGGCGAATAAAGTAAGGAACACGGATTGAAGTAGCACCGACGCCATGAGCAAACCCGCCTTGCGTCGGAAGTCCCCCAGCCCGGCCAGTATCAGATTTCCGAATAATGATCCCAGACCGACCGCCAACAATAGCAATCCGGTCCCACCTGGACCGATCTCTAACACTTCTTGAGCAATAGCGGGCATCACCTGACGGAAGGACAACGCGAAAAACGCAAAAGCCAGAGTCATCCCAATGACAGTAAGCAGGATCGGAGTTGATCGAACGCATTGCAATCCGGCTCCTAATTCCGCCAGCAACTTAACCCCCTTGGTTGCGGATCTACGTGGTAATCCCGTGATAAAAAGCAGGAATCCGATCCCCGACAGATAAAGACCCGCATTAACCAATAGAGTTGGGCCTATCCCCACCAATTCGATGATTCCTCCTGCTGCTGCCGGTCCTATGATCTGGCCGGTTTGATTAACCATGGTATGTAACGCGACGGCGTTCATCATGTCATCCCGCTCTACCAGGTCCGCTACTATGGCCTGGCGCGCCGGCATGTTCAGCCCTTGAATCGTTCCCAGGAGAAACACGACAGCGTAAACATGCCAGATATCCAACAGGTCACTGATCCTTAGGATGGCAAGAGCAAATATAAGGGTTGACACGCAAATACGAGTGAGTATCAACAGCTTGAGCCGGTTCCCACGGTCGGCGATTACGCCGCCCAATAACGCGAACGGGATATTCGGGAGACCGAAGGCGAAGATTACCAATCCTAATTGGTAAGAAGACCCGGTAATGTCCAAAACTAGCCAGCCCAGGATAAGAAACTGCATACCTTGGGCCATGGCCTGGGTGGCGCCGTTTAGCCAAAACAAGCGGAAGTTGCTATGACGAAGGGCGCTGAACATCTGGAACCGCCGACTGAGCCTAGAGGTCTGTGATTGCACCACTAAACTTCAAGAGGATTCCAGATTCACAGGATCCCAGATTCAATTGTGGTATCGCATCTGGGCGGTTCCGTGCTGTATCCGATATGGCAAAGGAGGTTAGACTAAATTGGGTATGCTGGCTCCCTGCTGGGTGGAGTTTCAGTCGAAAATCTGTCTGGACTGCAATTGGAATTGGTAACATCGCGGCATAGCATACCATGCTGCCGATCGGTTCCAGCCGCTCTTTGAGATTGGAAACTTTGTGCGGTTATGGCTGTCTTCAAGCCCCACCCCGCAGGACCTCAGAAGGCTTGAGCCTTAAGGCCGCTAAGGTAGCGAAGCCAACGGAGAGTACTGAAGCCGCTAGCAATCCGGACAATGCCCCAGCCATCAACCAACGGTTGACGGACGGAACCAGCGGAGGCACTGGAGCGCCTCCCCGTGGCGTCAGGTCCATCAGTTCCAATATCTCGAGACCGGGCCAGTAACCCATGGCAGATCCAGCGGCGATGGCCAATACTGCTATGATTAAGCGCTCTGTGGCCAGCGAAAGGAATAGATCCAGGCGTGAAAACCCCAATACCTGGATCACCGCCAGGTCAATACGGCCCATGCTGACTGATACCAGCGCATGTACGCTGAAGGCCAGCAACACTGTTATACCAATGGCCCCCATGCTAAGAGCCGTGAGACCGTCCCAACCCCCGCCCGTTAGAGGGTTCTTCGCGGAAAACGACGCCACATCCTCCCGGTCTCTGATTGTGATTAATCCTGGGATCAGGTCCCGTATTTGGACGATGATCCCTTGCCGGTCTGCGTTCGGAAGCAGCGAAAGCCACACCTCACCGGGCTCTTCCAAGGCGCCGGCAGGCAGACGGAGAACGTACTCCCGGTAGTTTGCCAAGTCCACCAAAAGAAAGGGGTCCCGACCGGGGTACAACGTCGGGAAATGGTCCAACAAGCCTACAACTTGCACAGGGACGGCGAGGCCGCCCAGTTTTACTCGCACCAGCTGTCCAACCTGGAAGTTGGGTCCGCCGATCGCCGGGACCGGGAATGGGCCTGGCGGTAGATGGATACCCCGCGGATCGTTCGAGATCGGTGCCTGCCACGAGAATTGAAGGCTTGCGCCGCCGCTCCGGGCGCTTGCGGTAGATCGCAGGACCATATCTACCGTTTGACCTTGGTTAGCCAGTGGGACCCACGCGGCCCCACCTTCAAATCCCTCTACGATCAACCCGTCCGGACCTGTAGATGGTGCGAAAGCGGTGATGTCGTCCAGCCGTAAAGCGCCCTCGGGAAACTGGATTGCTCCCGAGGTGAAATAAACCGAGACTAATTCTAAGGGAAATGATCCGCGGGCTTCGGTTGAAGGAAATTCCCCTGTAAACAAACGCCATCGGCCATTGGCCTCCTCGGCACCAGCGATGGCAGGATCAAATGGCTGCAGAACATTGCCCATGGAAATAGTGCGATAGTGGCCGGCGCCCGCCATTATCCTAACCCGCATGATCATGCCTGCCGTGATATCAAGCCCAGAGAGTTCGCCGCTGTCCACCCAAACCCCCAGGGAAACGGTGTCTTCAGGTAGGGGGATGCCAGTACCGGCGAGGCTGACTGGAATATTCCTGGGCCGGAGCAGCTTGCCGACCTCACGGAGGCCGCCCGCGAAAAAATCCTTCCTAAACCAAGAACTTTCCTCTACGGTCCGGGAGTCAACCGCCAGCAGTTGCACCCTGTCGCCTAGCCGGCCGTCGACCGTCGTCACCGAGTCGCGAAGCACCGGGGTTACCGCCGAAACCCCAGGTATCTTCTCCAGTATCATTTGCGCGTCTGGAGGTAATCCCGAGCCTCTCACCACCATTTCTCCACCCACGCGGTAACGGGCTTGGTCGCCTTGGGACTGGGACAAACTGGACTGGAAGGTAGCCCCAAATACGCCCAACGCCGCTGCTAGCATCAGGATGATGACCAAGGAGCCGTGGGGAATCGGGTCGCGGCTCAGCTTCAATAAAGCGTAATGGAACCAGGCAGGGCCGGCCCGGGTTCCGACCCAAGAAAGAACACGGACTAACCAAGGGAACCCTCGAAGAAGCAAAATCGAGGCGGCGAAAAGGGCAATCATCGGTCCTAAAACCAGGGTCGGATCGACATTGAGCTCCTGAGATTCCTGTTCTCCGGCGACGAAACCTTCGCGGACTCCTACCTGATACCAGATCACCACGACGACGAGTACTAGCAGGATATCTAGGTGATACCGATGCACGAAGGAGACAGTTGGTGGTCTGGCCCTCGACAGTAAAAATTCCAATGCGCCCAGCCTCGCCCGGCCCACGGAGGCGGCAACAAGCGTCAGTAGAGCTATGACGCCGCCCAAAGCCCCCATCAAGAACATGTCAGCGGCCAACCCCAGGGGAATCGGTGTTTCGCTATTGCTCGCCGGATCTATCGAATCCAACAGCAAGGACTTTACGATGATCCAGGCCAAGAACGGGCCCCCGGCCATAGCAACCAAGGCCACCACTCCTTCCGCAAGGGTCAATACGCCGGTCACCTGGGGCGCGCTAGCACCGCGGCTACGGAGCAGACTTGCTTCCTCAGCCTGGCTGCGCCCCAAGAAACCGGCGATCAATACCAGAAAATAGAGAACCACCACCACGACTAATGATAGATATAAAAGGAGTGGAATTCTGGCCAAAGTAAGCGAACGATTGAACTCATCGACGGTGCGACCCAGACGGCTGGCCACCAAAGTCCTCGGGTATCTTTTGTTTAGGTCGGTCTCCAGGCCAAGTACTTGCCGCTTCACCCAATTGGCATTCTCGGCAGTTAGGTAACTAGGGTCCAAGAACAAGTTGAATCCGAAGTTGCCCCCTAACATCGGGTAGCGGGTCGCCAATGCGCCGAAGAAATCTTCTTCGTTTACAAATAGTGGAACGACCACTGACTCGCCTACGGTGCCGACGGTGGTGATGTCGAAGTAAGTAGGCGAGCCCATCCAGTATTCTTCGTGAGAATCGATGGGCTCCGCGAGGCCCACGACATCGAAGAGGAGGCGCTCTGGAGAGCCCGGAAAGGGTACTATGGTAATTTGGTCTCCCACTCCAAACCCCAACTGCCTCGATGTCCCAACGCCAATAACAGTTTCGACTTCCCCTTGTGATTTGGAGTCCCATATTTTGGGCCATCGCCCTTGGACAAGGCTGGTGTGGTCGGTGAAGCCCGTGAGGAAAAACGGGCGGGCCGACGGAATATACGATGCTGGAGTGTGCAGCATGGGGAGATTGGAAAGAATGGTCCCGATCCGCTCAGTACCCCTCAGCAATTCCCCCAGCCGTTCCTCGGCCGACTCTTGCACGAGATTATGCAGAGTCAGGTAATCAGACCGTCCTAATGGGCGATTTTGGGCCGTAACCTGGGCATTCAGGACTTCTGGACGAAACGACGCCAAAGTGTGGCGCAGGCCTGCTTCTCCTAGGGCGCGGGAGTACAAAGCCCCGGTAGACATGATCGTGACGGAAGCGAGAATCCCAAAGGATGTAACCGCCAATAACAGCCAAGAGTGGCGCAGCCGCCGTCTCAACAACCAGGAGGCCAATGACAGTAACTGCATAGCGCTTAGCAGTCCTCCAAAGCGCGATTCCGAGCGGCAAACGTTTGCGGAGTGTTAGGAACCGACAGTTCTAAAGCCTAGTCGGACATGATCACATATCTTCGACTATCGTTGTGGACAGATAAAGACGTGGCGAACCGATTTCGAACGGCTCGCGGGTTAAGGAACCAAATGCTTTAGGCCTGCCGAATCCCTCTTGCTCAAATAGGGTACAAAGTTCGCGGTAGGTGTACAAACGGATGGACAGGGACCTCTTTTCCACCTTGCCCCGCCGCGCGAAAGTCCACTCCGACTTAAGACGGCGCTCCAATTGGTCATAGTGGCGCTCTTCAAGAACCAGCACGTCTCCCAGCTTTGACCAAAATCGACCGTACGTCTCCAACCTCGGAAGCCGTGTCTCAGCGACGGGGGTGTCTATCAAAAGGGTCCCACCCAGCTTTAATGAGTGTGAGATGGCTTCAAAGATTTTTGATTACCCAGCTCATCGAAGTACCCCAGGCTGCTCCAGAAGCAAATTGCGCCGTCGAATCCACCATGCCAAGGAAGTTCTCGCATATCTCGTTGTTCCAACGTGATTTGGAAACCTCTTTCTTCCGCTTTGCGCTTAGATTCTGCTAAAAGAATCGAATTGATATCCACTCCTGTGACTTGATACCCGCGTGATGCCAACTCGATGGAAAGACGCCCGGCCCCACAGGGCACATCTAAGATCTTAGCCCCCGGCATTAGACCAAGATCATGCCGGATAAAATCAGCCTAGGCGCACTCATTACCCGAGTATTCCAGGATAAAATCCACGCCGAAACCCGAGAGAATCTGCTGCCACCACTCTGCGCGGTCATTAACCATTTACGCTACCTTGTCAGATGACTTAATGGGCGCCCAAGAGCATTCTTGCGTTGGACCGTGCCGGCCGTCCTACCGTCGATAGTAGTGAGCAGACGAAGTGGCAGTAGCCTAAATGGAGACTAAAACCGTGTCAATGCTCCGATGTTGCAGCCTTTGCTCTACAAGGTTAGAATCGGCTTGATTTCCGAGGTCCGATGATCTGTGGTTGATCCGGATATTTTGGTTTGGAGAGGATGATGGCTTATCAAGTAGTTTCTTGCGACAACCATATCGACCTGACATTCTGCCCCCCTGATCTTTGGTCGGACCAGGCACCCGCCAAATGGAAACTTCTGGTGCCCCGCGCTGAAGAGTTGGACGATGGCCTGCATTGGTTTATCGACGGCCAAGATGTAGGAATGTGGAATGGCATCGGCCCGGGGTTCGGAAAGTACGAAAAGGGCCGCTTGGCCCGTGTGGATAAGATGTACGACCTTGGGTTCTACTCGGGTCACCACCGGGAAGCCGAACCGCGTCCCTCCACTCCAGAACTAAGGCTGGAGGACCTCGACCAAGACGGTGTGGACGCTGAGGTGATCTACGGCATATTGGGAGCTAATCTAAAGATTCAGGACGGCGAAATGGCCGGGTGGGTCTTCCAGGTTTACAACGACTGGGCGATGGATTTTTCCCGTCGTGCTGACCCGCACCGCATATTCCCACTTGCCGCGATTCCATACCATGATCCAGAAGCTGCCGCCGAAGAGGTACGCCGTTGCGCGGCGATGGGTATGCACGGCGGAGACCTGCCAGTTAAGAAACTTGCATTTCCGATATGGCATCATGCTTGGTACCCGGTGTGGCAGGCTGCGGAAGAGTGCAGTTTCCCGATTTCATTCCACTCTACAGGCTTTACCGGAGCTCGATTGGCCGACGACACTCAGATGGCTGCCGAATATGAACTGGAGATACGAGGAATCAAATCAGTGCTATTTCAGGTCGATGGGGCTGAAGTCCTGGCGGGAATAATCATGTCGGGAGCCTGTGAAAGATACCCCGGATTCAGGTTCGTGCTCGGAGAGTCGGGTGTTACCTGGTTGCCATACATCCTAGACCGGTTTGACGTGGAGTATGAGGACAGGCTCCAACAACTCAATTTCTCTCTCAAGCCCAGTGATTATTTCCGCCGTAATGGCATGACGACCTATCAGCAAGAAGCCTGCATAGCTGAAATCGTGCCATTGGTAGGGGAGGACAATATCATGTGGGCCACTGACTATCCCCACCCCGATTGCCTATTCCCCGATTCCCAGCAAATCATCGAAGAGCAGTTAGGGGGGTTGCCTCAAGCTACCAAACAAAAGATCATTTGCGATAACGCCGTTAAGTTCTACAACTTAGCGTAGTAGCCTCCGTTGGAAAGATTTGAGAGGAAACGGATGCGCGTCTTTAATTATCTTGTGTCAATGGGGACCAAATAGCGCACGAAAGCGTTACTCCTGATCCCGATACAGCACGAGATGCCCACCTAGAGTCCGCGGAAGCCAGCGCCCCTCCTACGGTGGTAACGCCCGGCAGGACCAGACTGAGTGGGCGGGCTTGGGTTTCCCTGCGGGAGCCGAACTTCCGCTACTTCTGGTTGAGCATGCTGTTCTTGATGGGCGCCATCCAGATGCAGATGATCGCCCAAGGTTACCTCGTCTACGGACTCACAGGTTCTCCTGCGCTGTTGGGCCTGGTGAACTCGGCCTTCGCTCTACCCATGCTGCTTCTCGCCCTATTTGGCGGAGCCCTTGCCGACCGGTTCGATCGCAAGAAGATCATTCAGATCGCCCAAATAGGCTTCCTGCTGACGGCGCTGGCCGTTGCCCTGACCGTGGCCTCGGGCGTGATCACGTGGTATCCCTTCTAGCGGCATCGATGGTCATGGGCTTGGTGTTCTCCTTTATTGGGCCAGCTCGTCAGGCCATGATTCCCGACCTAGTCCAACCGGAGAATCTTACTAACGCGATAGCGCTGAACTCAGCGGGGATGAGCATCATGACGCTGCTGGCTCCGGCTTTCGCTGGAGTGCTATACGCGGTGATCGGGCCGGAAGGAGTTTACTTTGTCCTTGCTGGATTGGGATTGATGGCTGTGCTGGTCACTGGGTTGCTGCCAAAATCAAGGCCTGTGACCGTAGACTCCGACGCCAAGATCTTGGCTGACATCGGGGCCGGCATCACCTACATCAGGCATAATCCGATGGTACGCATTCTGTTGGGTATTGGGCTAGTAACCGCGTTATTGGCAATGCCGTTCCGTTTCTTGATGCCCGTTTTTGTGGTTGATGTATACGACAAAGGACCAGAGGCTATGGGGTTGCTGGTGAGTGCAATGGGATTGGGAGCGCTGGCAGGGTCCCTATTCATGGCGCAGATTGGTAGGTGGAAACGAGGACTGTTACTGATTGGCACCACCTTCTTGACCGGTGTGGCATTACTCCTAGTGGCTGCTTTGCCCTTCTATATGATCGCTTTGGTCTTGATGCTGGCACTCGGTCTCGGTGACGCCGGGCGCAGAACGTTAAACCAAGCGTTGATCATGGAGGTCTCGGATGCCCAGTACAGGGGCCGGGTGATGAGCGTCTATATGTTGAATTTCGCCTTGATGCCCTTGGGTGTTCTACCAGCTGGCATCGCGGCCCAATACTTCGGAAGCCAAGTGGCGGTGGGTATTTTGGCCGTGCTGTTATTGGGCATCACCTTGGTCGTTCTGGTTTCGCAAAGAGAATTGCGCCGGTTTACCTAACGCTGGCTTCTGAGCCGGTCGTCTGATTGGTGGGAAAGCCAGCCGACAAGGCGTAACCGTGGGAAGATCTGATCGGTCACTTTTGTTGCAGGACTGCGTATATCCGCATCCTCTTTGAATCGAATTATTGCCTGAGAGACGTATCATGATTGCGCTGGACTCAAAGTGGAGATTGGATTGTCGAAAAGAAAATTCATCTTCCTAGCCATAATTACGGCTGCGATCTTTCTCGGCGCTGCGCTGACCATCATTCAACCTTTCGCGTCTGTCGAAAAAAATGGCGGAATAGAAAGCGCCGAAGATTCATCTTCAGTCTCGTCGCCATCGCTTGAATCCCGCTCGCAAGCGGAGCAAGCATCCCTCCTTCTGACCGTAGGGACCCGGGCTCCGAAGATCGAGGGTATATCAGCTTGGATCAACTCAGATCCGATCTCTCTTCAGGAAACCATCGGCAAAGTGGTCCTGATCGATTTCTGGACTTACTCTTGCGTTAACTGCATTCGGACGTTTCCGTTTCTCAAACTCTGGCACTCCAGATATTCCGACGACGGACTGGTCATTGTCGGCGTACACTCCCCAGAGTTTGCCTTTGAAAAAGACCCAGTAAACGTGATCAATGCCGTCGAGGAAAACGGCATCACCTGGCCGGTGGCTTTGGATAACGACTTTACCACTTGGAACAATTTTTCCAACCGTGTATGGCCTGCGAAGTACCTCATCGACCATGCAGGAGTTTTACGATATCGGCATTTGGGGGAAGGGCAGTACGCAGAAACGGAAGAAAATATCCGGGAGCTCTTGAAGGAAGCGGGGGCTGACCTGGACGGCGACAACTTTCCGCTTCCAATGGACCAGCCGTTGGACCCGGAGTTTCTGCGATCTCGCAACGCCGAAATAACCAGGGAATTGTATGCAGGATATGGCCGGGATTTCCTAGACACTCAATCTGGTGGACCCGGCTATGTCCGGCAGCCCGAATACTACCTAGACCAAGAAGCCGTGGTATTTTTTGAGGAGCCCGATGAAATGTTGGCTCACTCGATATACTTCAACGGTTTCTGGTTCGTTGGCGAAGACCTTGTCAGACACGGTCAACCGACGACTGGTTACGAAGATCATATCTCTCTGATTTACTCGGCTCGGACGCTCAATGCTGTATTGGGATCCCCAGGAGCGCCTTACAAGGTGCGAGTCAGCAATAACGGAAAGAATCTCACGGCGGAAAACCGGGGTGGCGACATCATCATCGACGAAAATGGACAGAGCTACGTGATGGTCGTTGAACCCAAGATGTACAACTTAGTGGCACATCCTGCCTATACCCGGGGTCATAAGTTACGCCTGAGTTCCAATTCCTCCGATTTTGAGTTGTTCTCCTTCACCTTCGGCGTTTATGAAGCCGGCCCATAGCTTCCAGTCTCCGATTCTCCTCGTCCTCGTTACTTGCTAGCCATTTCGGCCACCGCGCCGCGGAGGTAATCCAACAATCTCTTCATCCGGTGTTCAATATCGCCGGGAATCAGAATACCTATTTTGTAGCTGGTCTGCCAATTAGGTAGTTGAGGATGGAAATCGGTTAAGGTAACTTGACATTGATGATTGTAATAGTTTATATCTGTTGCCACTTGTGGTGCGGTAAGTGAATTCATCGTTACTTACGAAATCATATGTGCGGAAATTTATGATCCTGGATGCTCTAACATCGAAACAGAATAAACCACATTAATTCAGAGATATATCGTCATTAGCAATTCGGTATTTTCATAAGAAAGGTCATCGGCGATCAGGAAGTTAATACGTAGTTCCAATATCTGGAGGAGAAGTCATGAAGCTTTCCGTTCTGAGGAACCCTGCGGTACTTATTTCGATACTCTTGATGTTTCTTGTGGCATGTGGCTCTGATTCCACAACCCCAACCAAAGCCGAACCTGCGGCTAAGCCCGCTGCTAAAACCAGCAGTGCAGCACCGACGGCGAAACCTAAGGCGGCAGACAAAGCCCCTGTCGTACAGGACAACAGAACCGATAAAAGCTTGCACGTAGTTATAACGCCGATGCCCCAGGACACATACTTGCCATGGAAGGCATCGCAAAGCGGACACTTGGTTTTTCGGCCGATAATCGAGAACCCGGCTACCATCAAACCTGAAACCGGCGTTTCAAAGATTTATCCCCAATTATTCACTAGTTGGGAAATAAGCGCCGATGGGCAAGATTACTCGTTCCAGATACGCGAAGGGGTGAGGTTCCACGACGATCAGTGGGGAGAGTTCACAGTCGACGATTTCATCTACAACGTGGACTCATCTACTCAAGAGGGTAGCCTTACTGGTTGCGCTGCGAGCTACAAAGCGTTCATGGGCGCTGACTCGGCCACTCAGATGAAGGCCAATGGGGACCTGAAGGTGACCGATGACTACAATTTCACGATGCACCTAGCACGACCCCAGGTAGACCTGCTGTCCTGGTGGATGAACGTGCTCATGGTACCTTGCGCGCAGAGCTTCAGTTCGGCCCAGTTCGCGGCTGAAGGGGAGTCGATGTACGAGACCGGGCCTTCGGGTACCGGCGCTTACCAATTTACGAGCCGCGTGCTGAACGAATACGCCGAGATGGAGAGGGTTCCTTACGACCACTGGCGGGTGAACCCCGATTTCAAGACCTTGAAGATAAGCACGGTACCCGAAGAGGCGACCCGTCTAGCGATGCTACTGGCTGGGGAGGCAGACCTAGCAGACCTCTCCAAAGCCATCCACGACTCGGCCACGGAAAAAGGGATGGTGGTGTTTGAAAGCCCCTTACCAGCCGTTGGTCTCACCATACTTCCCCTTGGCCAATACCAAGTCTCTAAAGTGAACTACAATCCGGACGCTGAGCCCTGGACTCAAACAGGCGAGACCGGCCGTTTGGTCAGAGAGGCCATGAACCGCGCCATCGACCGAGCACCAATAGTCAACAACCTCTTCAAGGGCCGGGGCGTGCCCATGTATAACACCACCTTCCATCAGACCCTAGAAGGTTGGAATGATAGGTGGGAGGAAGAGTTTGAGGCGAAATATGGCTACGATCCAGAACTAGCCAAGAAACTCCTAGACCAGGCCGGATACCCAGGAGATTCCAACGGCAACAACCGATTTAAGATAGAGGTCCGCCAGTCTAGTCTGCCAGGTTTACCGGAGGTGATTGAGGTCGCCCAGACCGTTATGCAGAGCCTCCAGGCAGTCGGAATTGATGCCTACATAAAAGAGACTGAGTTCGGCAAGGCCTTGGAAGAATTCCGCGACCGTCACGACGCCCATTACCTGCTGCCGGTAAGGCAGACAATAAGGCCTCTCGCGGCCAACATGCGCATCTATTATTACACCGGCCCCATCGATGCGGAGAAAGGCCGGCCCACACGGGGTGTCTTGTATATGGAGAGTCCAATAGCGGACCGCGTATACGAGCAGATGCTCAGTGAAACAGACATGGATATTCGACATAAGATAAGCCAGGAACTCGGCGACTACATCTATGACGAATACCAAACGATCCCTATTGTGAATATCAAAGCAACCATAGTAGGTAATCCTGACGTTGTGGAAGACTACAGTTTCGGTGGGGTGACTGGAGTGTTCTTCAACATGGAGAACATCAAAGCGGCACGTTAAGGGAATCGCGCTAACGTCAAATCGGGTCAGGCATTAGCCTGACCCGATGACCCTATGTGGAACGAAATATCAGCTTGACGTATCTTTTACCCAGTGAAGGAGGATCCTCTAGGTCCGCCTCCTCTGGTAGCCCATCGAGGAAGCCCAAACCCCCAGAGGGCTTCACACCCAGCGCAATGCCCCGATTTGTAGAGAGCTAGCGATGCAACGGTTCATTCTTATTCGATTCATTCAGGCGTTCGTAGCCATACTAGCGGTCAGTATAATCGTCTTCTCGTTGTCCCACCTCTCGGGTGATCCGCTGACAACCATAATGCCCATGGGGGACGTGGAACCTGAGGACATTGAAGCACTACGAGTAAAGTGGGGCCTAGATCAGCCCCTACACATCCAGTATGGTGTTTTCCTGAAGAATGCTGTACGTGGCGACTTCGGCGAGTCCTACGCCTTCGGTGGCCAGACCGCCATGGGAATGGTCCTATTGAGGTTCCCAGCCACTCTACAGCTCGCGGGTGCGGCGCTGGTCCTCACTCTCGTGATCGGATTGCCATTGGGAGTGATCACAGCCGTGAGAAAAGACGGCTGGGTGGACTACCAGGGAAAGGCTATCGCTTTCCTGGGCCAGGCCATACCAAACTTCTGCCTGGGCATAGGCCTTATGTGGTTCTTCGCTGTCTGGCTGGGATGGCTGCCTACCTCAGGTAGAGGCGGAATAGACCACCTCATAATGCCTGCCTTCACCTTGGCGCTATTCCAGGTGGCAGCGTTATTACGCTTAACCCGCTCCGCCATGCTGGACGTTTTAGATACGGAGTTCATAAAAATGGCCCGCATCAAAGGAATACCAGAATGGAAGGTGGTCTGGAAACACTGCCTCCGCAACGCCTTCATCGCTCCACTTACATACTTCGCCATTATAATAGGGTCTTTCTTCACCGGGACCGTGGTGGTCGAGACAGTCTTTTCCTGGCCTGGAGTCGGGCAGCTGGCAGTGAACTCAGTCTTCGCCCGAGACTTTCCAACTCTACAGGCGGTCGTGATCCTGGGGTCATCGATCTATATCGCAGCCAACCTCTTAGTGGATATCTTGTATGCTTACCTCGACCCAAGGATTCGTTATTCCTAGGGGAATCGCGTCAGCCAACAAGGGTGTACCGGCATGTCGTTGAACTCAATCGGAACAGATAATGCACGGACCCCAAGGCTAATGCTTATTAGCCTTTGGCGGAGAGTCAGAGAGGCTCGGCGTTTGCCTCTCCTCCCATTGGTAATGCTGCTTGTTGTCCTCGTAATTCCAGCTGTTTTTGCTCCCCTGATTGCGCCTCACAGCCCGGTTGAAGGCAATCTTAACGACCGATTGCTGCCACCGTTTTGGGTAGGCGAAACGATAGGGTACAAGACGGTCGTTGAAAAGGTCAACCGCGAAAATCGCTTGAACGAGATCTTACTCAAGGATGCTGAGCGCCGAATCAAGATAGGGGACGGTACCATTACCGGTGGCGGCCAAATCGTCCAGGTAGGGGATCAGCTAGAGATATTATTTAGAAAGGAAGGTAGCACAAAGTACCTACTCGGAACTGATAAGAATGGCATGGACATTTTCAGCCGCTTGATATATGGGGCTCGCTTGGCCCTAGTGGTCTCCTTGTTGGGCATCGTCGTATCAGGAATCCTAGGCTCTTCCCTCGGGATAATAGCCGGGTATTATGGAGGGATATGGGATACCATCATTATGCGGCTGGTGGATATCTCACTTTCCATCTCCTTGGTTCTGATCGCCTTAGTGTTGGCTGCCGTTCGTGGTCCCAGTATCGATAACGTGTTAATTGTGATATGTCTGTTCTTATGGTCTCGCTACGCTCGGCTAATCCGAGGTGAGACATTGCTACTAAAATCCCAAGATTTTATCGCAAGGGCTCAGGTCTCAGGGGCTTCCGATCTGCGAATCATGTACAAGCACATAATGCCCAACCTAGCGAATACCATCATTGTGCTTGCCACCCTCCAGATCGGTTTTGTCATCATTCTAGAGGCTAGTCTTAGCTTCCTGGGAGCCGGGGTTCCTCGGCCCAATCCGGCCTGGGGTCTAATGGTGGCCGATGGCCGGGAGCTACTGAGTAACGCCTGGTGGGTCTCTTTGGTTCCCACCGTGGCTATAGTCCTAACCGTGTTGTCCATAAACCTACTAGGAGACTGGGTACGTGACCGACTGGACCCCAAACAAAGACAGATCTAGCTAAGCATTGCAGGCTAACCAAAGACTAGGTGGAGACTCAAATAGACTACGTAGATAAGCGACTCCAGCTTCATCAGTAATGTGGTTGATGAACGCGCCACGCCCACCTCGGCACCCGTGACTTGCCCTTGGTGTGGGGCTGAAGTCCAAACACTCGGCCGGAACTGCCAAATCTGTGGCAAGTTGATCTCGGAGTTGCCCGAGTGGGCAATTACCGGAGTTGAACCTAGTCACGCTCTGCTCAGCACGGTGAGACTGAGACGATGGCGCCTAACGATTTTAGTGGTTCTCGTCTTCGTCTTAGGTTTTGTCTTCTGGCTGAGTGTCCCTTTCATACCAGACCCGGTGGTACTTCTCTTCAAGAAACCTACGTCTGACCTCACATCTGCGTCGTTGCCTGGACAATGGTCTTCAGTAGCATGGAATTTAGGCGGTACTAGGAATATCGAAGATTTTTCACGCCAACCAAAGGGACAGATCTTGTGGTCGAAAAACCTGGGCAACCACACATATGGTGCACCAATCGTAGTAGACGGAATTATTTACGCGGGTGGGGATTTCAAAGCACTAGCACTTGAGGCGCAAACTGGGGAGACCATCTGGGAAATACCGACACCAGGCCGGATGAACCACTCATTTGCAGTATCAGACAGCTACCTCTATATGGGACTTTCCGATCACAGATTGTTGGCGCTGGACCGAAGAACCGGAGATACCCGGTGGGAATTCTTTGCCGAATTTCCCATCACCTCCTCGCCAATAGTGGCCGGGGGTATGGTTTTTTTTGGATCATCTGATCGGTTTGTCTACTCGGTGGACGCAGCAACAGGAAACCTGATATGGAAACACAGATTGAATGGGAATCTTCGTTCTTCACCGGCCATCAGCGGGGGCTATCTGTATGCAACGGACTCAGATGGGAATCTCAACATCCTGAATGCTCGCACTGGCCAAACCAGGTTCCGATTCCGCACTGCTGCATCAGCGAGCGATGCTCCTACGGTTGAGAATGGATTGGCATATTTCCCTTCGGGCGGCAGACTTTTTGCTGTCGATGCCGAGGCTCGTACGGTATGGGGAGAATTCGAATTCAAAAAAGTGTGGTCCCAGTTCTACATATGGCAATTCCCTGGAGTGCCGCGACCTCCCAGCCAACGGGGAGAGCGATGGCGCTTCGCCCCAGAGAAAAGAGCGTCGAGGGGTATCGTCGCATCTCCCGCAGTAGCGCCAGAAGCACTCTACTACGGCGACACAGCCGGGTACGTTTACGCCAGGGCGGTATCGAGCAGGGAAGAGCTTTGGCGGTTCCGTGCAGAAGACGGCATCGTAAGTTCGCCGGTCATCCTTGGAGGCCGTTTGTATTTCGGAGCTAAAGATGGGTTTTTTTATGCTTTGGACCGATCCAATGGAAGGTTGCTGTGGCGGCTTTCGCTGAGCGCTCCTATTGAGGTATCTCCGGTATTTGCCCAAGGCCGTTTTTACGTGAGGACAAGTGATGGCCGTCTACACGTAATCGAATGATGTCTGGGAATTCCGGCAAGGGCGCCTTTGAGTACGACAAAGATAAAATCTTCAAACCGAATGGTCCGATCCTGGCCACTAGATTAGGGAGTTCGCAAAGTAATTGCCTGTGTTAACTCGGTACGGCTGGAATTTCCTACTCAAACTTGTGAATCGGTTACATCTTGACAGAAGTCGCCAACGAGCTTTGCATCACGTATCCGAATATGTTATATTTTGCCGAACCTAATTAGGCGTGAGAAAATACAGGTAGCGCCCAGAAATTGCGCTGGCTTACAGGACTGGAATCTCATAGTCGGGAACTAAAACAGGAACGTTCAAATTCGCGGAAACCTAATCATAAATTTCGAACACAATAGATAGGCTGAGTGATTTGATGTCGACCAACGACACAATCCTGGAAGTTAAAGACCTTCAAACGTACTTCTTCAATCGCCGAGGTGTGACTAAAGCTGTAGACGGTATCTCCTTCTCTTTGCGTCAGGGTGAAACTTTGGGAATTGTGGGAGAATCCGGTTGCGGCAAGACAATGACTGCCTTGTCCCTCCTGGGACTTATACCCAAGCCTGCGGCCCGGATAGTATCGGGGCAGATTATCCTGGACGGCCAAGATTTGGTGCAATTGAGCAGCCAGGAGATGCGGCAAATCCGAGGGCGCAAGATCTCCATGATTCTCCAGGACCCGCAGACCTCTCTGAACCCAGTGTTCTCCATCGGAAACCAGGTAATTGAGGCGCTGAGCATCAGCCACCATGAAAACCGAAGCTCAATGGTCAAGCGGGCGGTGGAAGCCCTGCGCAACGTAAGGGTCGCCGCACCAGAGAGCCGTTTAAACGATTATCCCCACCAGATGAGCGGTGGGATGAAACAACGGGTGCTGGGCGCCATCGCAATAGCAAGTGTTCCCAAAGTAATCATCGCCGACGAACCAACGACCGCTTTAGACGTGACGATCCAACTTCAATACCTGAGACTTCTCAAAGATATTCAGGCAGAGACCGGGATGGCGATTATATTCATTACCCATGACTTCGGTATCGTGGCGCGAATGTGCGACCGGGTTGCAGTGATGTATGCCGGGCGAATCGTAGAAAGCGCCGACGTCCGCAGCCTGTTCAACAATCCGACCCACCCGTACACCCAAGCCCTGATCGCGTCCGTGCCTCAGATGGACAAGACTGACCGGCTTTTCGCCATCGACGGGCAGCCGCCTGCGCTTTTCGATCTGCCAGAGGGTTGCCATTTCGCCGATCGGTGCATCCACGCGCAGACTCGCTGCCATCAGGAGTATCCCGGAAACTTTCAGGCTGGGGATGACCACTCGGCTGCATGCTGGATGCTTGATCCATCCTGGGTTCAGACGGAACAGGAGGCTACTACATGAATAAGGAACTTCTCCGTGTTGAAAGCCTGAAGAAGTATTTTCCGGTAACCAAGGGATTGATACTCCAGAAAACGGTGGGCCATGTCCAAGCTGTAGACGGCATCGATTTCACCATCAACGAAGGTGAGACATTGGGACTGGTGGGGGAGTCAGGTTGCGGAAAGACGACGACTACCAAAATGATCCTTAGACTTGAGACTCCAACCGAGGGGGCTATTTACCTCAACGGACAAGATATTCAATCATTTCGCGGACAGGAACTTCGGGAGTTCAGGACTCAGGTGCAGGCCGTGTTCCAGGACCCCTGGTCATCCCTTAGTCCCCGGATGAAGGTCAAGGACATAGTATCCGAGGCGCTGGTAGTTAACCGGAAAGTGACAAACCAGGAAAGAGACGATCGGGTTGAAGAGGTCTTGAATCAAGTAGGCCTGCATCAAGGTCAGGCGGATCTCTACCCACACGAGTTCAGCGGAGGGCAGAGGCAGCGGGTTGCAGTGGCCAGCGCATTGGCGTCGTATCCGAAGCTGATCATACTTGACGAGCCGGTATCCGCCTTGGATGTCTCTATCCGCGCCCAAGTGATGAATTTGTTGGTAGACCTTCAAACGCAAACCGGGATAGCTTACCTGCTGGTGGCGCACAACCTTGCCACTGTGCGTTACATGGCTCATCAGACGGCTGTGATGTACCTAGGTCAGATCGTGGAGTACAGCCCCACAGACGATCTGTACGACAACCCGCTCCATCCTTACACCAAAGCCCTCTTTTCGGCAGCGCTTCCCGCCCATCCCGACGACGAAAGGGACGAGATTGTCTTGCCTGGGGAAGTGCCCTCGCCGATCGATCCTCCGAAGGGTTGCCGGTTCCATCCGAGGTGCCCCGTCGCCATGGACCGATGCTCAGTGGAGATTCCGCTGCAACTCGACAAGGGCAACGGCCACTTGGTGGCTTGCCACCTTTACGATTAAGGAGTACATCCGATCTGCTTTCTAGAATCGTGTCTGGAGCGGGCGATCCACCGGGTGGCCTCTAGCGAGCATATTCCTGTTCGAAAGAACCGGCCAACTTGACCAACGGCCCGATAAACTGCCAACTATGAACAACTCCGCAGCCCTTACAAACAACCGGTTCATTTGACGTTGGCCCCTCTATTTCCTCGGTGTCTATTTCCTGACAATTCTCACGCCAACCTTTAGATCGGCTGAGTAATTTGCCCGTGATCCCGCTCTGGGCGGTCTTGACAAGATATTTGGATAACTCAGAGGCTGCCTGATCCGCTAGTTCTTCCCACCAGGATGGGGTCACCCAGTCGGGCTCAAATCCACAGTTGCGACATTTGCCAATACCTGGCGGAGGGACGATCCGACTTTTTTCCTTTCGAGATGGATCAGCATTGCGGCCTGGCCAACATTTTGGACACCGTAGGGCAACGGCCTGGATTTTAACGTTAAAGCTAGATCCGCGCGTATGTTTTAGCCATTGATCCTGTAGATCGTCCTCATTCAAATAATCCGTAACCGCTAACCAGTGTTCGTGAAATTTACCGCTCTTATGCTGCTCTGGCACTCGAGCGTATTCGAAAAACAATCCACGATCACGCCGCAACGCTTGGACCAGGTGTTGGCGATCAAGTTTGCGCCGCTGCTTACCCTCCGGGGTAGGTTGTTCCTCCACCAGATAGCTAGGAACAGGCGTATCAGATCGCTAGCCCTGGTTGCTCGGTCCAAAATGCGATTGACGATTGGAATACCGCCATCTAAACTTGCGTCCGAATTTACTCGGCCAGGGAGGCACAGAAGTCATGGGGTTTAAGCTGCTGGTACTGAACCCAGTCGAACAAGAAGGAACGGAATACATCAATGCCTGGCCTGACAAACTGAAGGAAACCATACCCGGTA
>Ga0208879_1001824_pt1 | contig 19578 bp, 27 predicted proteins | sample Knorr_S15_td_Bot_FD_185605 | JGI IMG/M metagenome (GOLD analysis project Ga0208879, IMG submission 185605) | Marine microbial communities from Southern Atlantic Ocean transect - Knorr_S15_td_Bottom_ad_5009_LV_A (SPAdes) (version 2) | ecosystem: Environmental > Aquatic > Marine > Oceanic | place... | reverse complement strand
AATAGCAGCTGAAAGAATGGGACAAATAGGAATTGATGTAAGAGATCCATCTCAAGCTGTAGGAACAATGTCTGGAGGTGAAAGGCAGTGTTTGGCTATCTCAAGAGCAATTTATTTTGGTGCTAAACTATTAATTCTTGATGAACCAACTTCTGCACTAGGAGTACACCAAGCCTCTGTTGTTTTAAAATATATTGTTAAAGCGGCCTCACAAGGTTTAGGTGTAATTTTAATTACACACAATGTTCACCATGCTTATCCTGTTGGAAATAGTTTTACTGTTTTAAGTCGTGGTAAAAGTTTGGGAACTTATGCAAAGAAAGATTTATCTAGAGAAAAACTTCTAAGCATGATGGCAGGTGGAGAAGAACTGGATAAACTTGAGGTTGAACTTGAAGAGATGGACCGCATTTCTAACAATTAACTTTAATAATTAATTAATACTAATAATTTTTTCCCACTGTTATAATCAGAATATAGAAAGGAGAGATGCTATGGCAAAATTTTATGCAATGGGTAATTACACTGCTAAAGCTTTCCAAGGTTTTATCAAAGATCCGACTTCGGATAGATCAAAAGCTGCTAAAGCAGCTGGTGACGCTGTAGGAGCTAAAATGGTTTCTTACGATGCATTAAGAGGAGCGTACGATTTTATAGTTGTGTTTGAAGGAACTTTCGAACAAGCTGCTGGAATTAAATTAGCTACAGAAGCTACTGGAGCAGTTACAAATATTACTATTTGCGAAGCAATTAACATCAATGATGCTGCTGGAAATGCTGCAAAAATTGCTGGTGCGTACAAACCTCCTGGACAGTAATACTTGGTACTAAAGCTAAGCTTTATATAAAGTTCCTGAAAATAAGAAAATCACTCAAACTTCTGGCCTTTTAAGGCTAGAAGTAAAATAGATTCATTTTTTTTAATATGTTAAGCTAATATATTAAATTTTAATTGCTATGCTTAGAGACAGTTTTGGTAGAACTTTTCCGTATATAAGACTTTCAATTACAGATGTTTGTAATTTTAAATGTGGCTATTGCCTTCCAAATGGTTATCAAAAAGACAAAAGTGACAATAGAACTTTTCTTGCTACTGAAGAAATTGAAAGATTGGCGAAAGGTTTGTCTGAGCTTGGAGTGTGTAAAATAAGATTAACTGGAGGAGAACCAACAGTTAGAAAAGACTTTTTTGATATTGTTAAAATCCTAAAAAGCAATTCAGGAATAAAAAAAACTGTAATTACTACAAATGGATACCGTTTAGACAAAATTGCTAATCAAATTGTTGACAGTGGTTTAGACGGGATAAATATAAGTATTGATAGCTTAAACAGAGAAACATTTAAAAATATCACAAGCCACGACCGATTACCTGAAATTCTAAAAGGAATTGAAAAATTACAACAACTTAACTTTAAAAATATAAAGATAAATGCTGTCTTGTTAAAAGGTATTAATGATAGTGAAAAAGATTTTAATGAGTGGAGCAACTTTATTAAAAATAACGAAATTGATTTCAGATATATAGAATTAATGCAAACAGGAGATGGTTTAGACTATTTTAAAAAATATCATGTGCCGGCAAAAATATTTACTGACTATTTAAACAAAAATGAATGGATTTTTCAAACCCTTGGAAGAGATGCTGGTCCATCAAAAAATTATATAAACCCTTCTTATAAAGGAAAATTTGGAGTTATTGCTCCCTACTCAAAAGATTTCTGCAAAAGTTGCAACAGGCTCAGAATTACAGCAAGAGGTGATTTAAGATTATGTTTATTTGGAACTACCGGAATAAATATAAGACACCTTTTACAAAGAGACGATCAATTGCAGGAATTGAAAGATTTAATTTCCAAACAACTAAATTTCAAAAAAGAGTCTCATTATTTAGAACTAGGAGAGACAGGTTTAATGACAAATTTATCTACAACTGGAGGATAATGAAAAATTTAAAAATAGTTAATCATGATCAATTAAAAGACTGGGCAGAAAACTTATTCAAGAAGAACTCTTTTAATATGGTTGATGTTTCTGCAAAAAAAGAAACCTTTAGAAGAGCTCTAGCTTCTGGAAAAATTTATGTAGGTGAAAAAGTATTTAATATGATCAAAAATAATGAGATGCCAAAAGGAGATCCTGTTAGTCTTGCTGAAGTTTCTGCAGTTTTAGGGGTCAAAAAAACTAGTGAGTTAATTCCTTTGTGCCATCCACTTCCTATTGACCATACTGCCACTAAAATCATTTTAAATGAACAAGATCACTCTCTGGAAGTTTATTGTGTAGTTTCAGCTGTTGCAAAAACAGGTGTTGAAATGGAAGCAATTATGGGTGTTAATGCAGCACTTATTACAATTTATGATTTAAGCAAAATAGTAAATCCACATTTAAAAATTGATAATGTTAAATTATTAATTAAAGAAGGTGGAAAAAGTGGTGTTTGGACTAACCCTGATGGTCTTCCAAAATTCCTAGACAATATATTTTAATTTTAATAAAAAATATCAATGAAAATTATATTAGAGCTTTACGGAGCTAGTCGCGAATTTAGTGAAAAAGATTATTTAAAATTTAACTTGAAAGAAAAAAGCTCAATAAATGATTTGCGTAATGAAATATTTAGTTTCATTGATAAAAATTTTAAAGGCAACAACAATTTTAAAAAATTAGTTAAATCATCAAAATTTTGCTCTGAAGAAAACAATATTGTTGCTGATAATTATAAAATTACAAAAGATCAAAAAATTGGAATTATTCCACCAATAGGAGGTGGTTGATGCTTCATGCTAAAGTTGTAGATGTCTCAAAAGAAAAAATTGATCTTGCGAAGGCCCAAAAATTTATAGCCTCAAGTAAATGTGGAGCTTCAATATATTTTGTTGGAACAGTAAGAGATCAAAACGATAATAAAAAAGTTACAGGAATTACTTATGATAGTCATGATGCTTTAGTAATCAAAAGTTTTGAAGAAATATATAAAGAAGCAGAAACAAAATTTAAATTTACAAATATTGCAGTATTCATTGAACATATTAAAGGACATGCTGCTCTTGGTGATGCGAGTATCATCATAGCAGTTGCTTGTAAACACAGAGCGCAAGCTTATGAATTTTCAAGATATATTATTGAAGAAATAAAAAAAAGAACCCCTATCTGGAAAAAAGAACATTACGAAGGTGAAGATTCTAAATGGCTGAAGGGAAATCCTTTAGTTGATCAAAATCAATTAAAATAGATTTAGAATTTACTTTTATCATCTGAACTTTTGATTTATTTAATCTAATTAATTTTTTTGCTCCTCTGTCGCCTTTGATTTTTCTAAATGATTTAATCATTGAATATTTAAAAGCCAAAGGATTTCCAACTTTTTTTTTATAAACTGGTACAAAAATTTCTTTATTTTTACTTTTTAAAGCTGAACACAAAGTGTTTAAAATTGTTTTTGAAACTAAAGGCATATCAGCATGTGCAATTAAAAAACCTATGTTTTTTTTTGATATTTTTTTTATTCCACATTTAATTGATGTGGATATACCTCTTGCATAGTTTGAATTAAATACAAAAATTATTTTTTTACTTTTTAAAGCTATTTTTTTAATTTTTCTGTCTTCGTAGCCTAATACAATTATTATTTTATTTGCTTTACTTTTAATTAAAGATTTTAAAATATGATTGATTAAAATTTTACCTTTATATTTTTTTAATAACTTGTTCTCTCCCCGTATTCTTTTGGATTGACCTGCTGCAAGAAGAATAGCTGAAATCACATTCATTTATTATATGTTTCGGCAACAAGCTGAGCAATTATTGATAGAGCTATTTCCGGCGCAGATCTTCCTCCTAATTTTATTCCAATAGGTCCATGTATCGAATTAATTTCTTTTTCAGAAAATCCTGCTTCTTTTAATCTTTTACATCTATTCTCATGTGTTTTTTTACTTCCAAGTGCACCAATATAATAAAAGTTAGTTTTTAAAGCATGTTGAAGTGCTGGATCATCTATTTTTGGATCGTGCGTTAATGCAATTAATGCAGTATTGGAATCTGTTTCTATTTCTTTAAAAGCTTCTTCAGGCCACTTATTTATTATCTCCATTCCAGGAAATCTTTGTTCTGAAGCAAAATATCCTCTTGGATCAATAATATATATTTCAAAATTTAAACTATTAGCAAAATCAACTAAATACTGAGCTATATGAACGGCGCCAACAATAATGACTTTAATAGGTCTTATATAGCTTTCTACAAATATATCAGTTCCCTCAATAATTCCATTTTTCTTTGATTGGTAAAAAGAATTTATTTGATCTGTAAATTTTTCAAAGTCTTTACTTAAAGATTTTTCCTTTTCAAAAATTTCACTATTACCTGTTGCTAAATTGGTAACAATTGCAAATTCAATTTTTTTTTCTTTTTTTTTTATTATTTCTTTTAAAATTTCTAATTTCATTATAAAAAATTATTTGTTTGGCAAGGCAACGTCAATCTTATAGTTTGGATCAGAGACTTGTTTAATTAGAGCTGGCAATATTTCATTATTTAATAAAGAAATGATAAATTAATAATCCTATGATTACTCCTTTGATAAATGCAACCCAAAGTATTCCGTAATCAGATATATTTAATATTTTTCCCCACCGTTTTATTATTTTTTTATGCCAAGAAATAAATGAACTCATTAATTTACCTGCTCCAAATAAACTGAAATTTCTCCGCCACAAGCAAGTCCAACTTCCCAAGCACTTTCGTTTGAAACTTTAAATTCAATTTTTTTAAATGGTTTATTTTCTTTTATAATTCCCACACATTCTCTGACAACTGTTGACTCCACACATCCACCGGAAACAGATCCAGAAAAATCTCCATTTTCATTGACAACCATTCTGCTTCCGGTTGGTCTTGGAGACGATCCCCATGTTTGAATTACCGTTGCAAGAACTACTTTTTGATTAGCTTCTAGCCAATCGTCTGCTTCTTCAAGAATTTTTTCATCAAATGAATTTTTCATTTAAAATATATTAAGTTAAAAATTTTTATGTGTGAACTTATTTAGCGTTAGTTACAGCTTTTTTAGTTAATACCACAATTAAATTAGCTCTATATTCAGCTGAAGCATGGATATCTGCATTAAATCCCTTACTTGAAATACTAATCTTGTCAATTGATGAGGGTGAAAAATCGCTTGATAAGACACTTTCAAGTTTTTTACATCTAAATACACAGCTTTCAACACCGGTTACAGCAACTCTGACATCTTTTTTTAATTTTGCAACATAAATGCCCACTATAGCATATCTTGAAGCAGGATTTGGAAATTTTACGTAGCTAGATTTATCTGGAACTTTAAATTCAATCGCTTCTATTAATTCACCTTTTTTTAAATCTGTTTCAAACATTCCTTTAAAAAATTTATCTGCTTGAATTTTTCTTTTACTTGTATGTATTATTGCATTTAAAGCCAAACAAGCCGAAGGGTAATCTGCTGCAGGGTCATTATTTGCTATTGATCCTCCAATAGTTCCTCTATTTCTAACTTGAGGGTCACCAATTCCTTCAGCTAATGCTGCAAGAGATGGAATTGCTTTCTTAACTTCTTTTGATTTGGCAACTTCCGCATGTTTAGTTGTTGCACCAATTCTTACTGTCTTTCCACTTACTTTAATTCCTGAAAGGTTTTTTATCCCTTTTATATCAATTATATCTTTATAAGTTGCCAATCCTAACTTCATAGAAGGAATGGTAGTCATCCCTCCAGCTAAAAAAGCGGATTTTGAAGAAGATAATTTAGAAGCTTCTTTCACATTTTTTGCAGAATGGTAATTAAATGTTTTCATTATTCCTCCTTAAGCAGCCTTAGCATCATTTTTTTTCATTTGTTTACAAGCTTTCCAAACTTTTTCGGATGTTGCTGGCATTGATATTTCTTGCCCTCCAAGAGCGTTGATAACAGCGTTCATAACTGTTGGTGGTGCAGCTATAGAACCTGCTTCCCCACATCCTTTAACACCTAAAGGATTTGTTGTGGCCTTCGTGCAAGTAAATCCTAATTGAAAATCTGGTAAGTTATCGGCTCTAGGCATTGTATAATCCATATAAGAAGCTGTTATAAGTTGTCCACTCTCATCATACTCTGCATTTTCAGTTAGGGCCTGTCCTACTCCTTGTGCTATTCCACCATGAACTTGTCCTTCAACAATCGTTGGGTTAACAATTGTTCCAAAATCATCCACAGCAGTATATTTATCTAATTTTACATCTCCTGTTTCAGGATCAATTTCGACTTCTGCAATATGAGATCCTGCTGGAAATGAAAAATTTGCTGGATCAAAAAAAGATGTTTCTTTTAAACCTGGTTCTTCACCTTCAGGCAGGGGAGATTTAACTTCATCTCTAACACCAGGTAAATAGCAAGCAAAAGCAACTTCTTCGATTGTTTTTTTCTTATTTGATTTAGCAACTACAAATTCGCCATCTTTAAATTCAACCTCATCTTCACTGGCTTCAAGCATTTTTGCTGCAACTCTTTTTCCTTTTGCAACTATTTTTTTGCAAGCTTTAACTATTGCTATTCCACCGACTGTTAGTGATCTTGATCCATATGTTCCCATTCCAAAAGGTCCTTTGTCAGTATCACCATGTACAATATCAATATTTTCAATTGGAACACCTAGTTCATCTGCAGTAATTTGTGCAAATGTTGTATCGTGACCTTGGCCGTGGCTGTGAGAACCGGTGTAAACTGTAACCTGACCTGTTGGATTAAATCTTACTTCAGCAGACTCCCATAACCCAACTCCACAACCTAACATCATAACTACTGGGGACGGAGCAATACCACATGCTTCAAAATATGTTGTAACCCCTATTCCTCTAAGCTTTCCTTTTGACTCAGACTCTTTTTTTCTAGCTGCAAATCCATCATAATCTGACATTTGTTTTGCTTTTTCTAAACCAGCCACATAATCACCAGAATCAACTTGGTGAACTAAAGTTTGTTTAAAAGGAAATTCAGTAGGAAAATTTTTCATTCTTATTTCAATTGGGTCCATGCCAAGTTCTGTAGCTGCCTTATCTACTATTCTTTCAATTGTATAAGTGGCCTCGGGTCTTCCAGCTCCTCTATATGCATCAACGGGTGCTGTATTTGTATATACTGCTTTAACGTTAGAATATGCTGCAGGTATTACATAAACACCTGTTGCACAAGGGCCGAAGAGATATGTTGGTGTTACTGTACCAAAAACTCTTGCGTAAGCTCCTAAATTTGCAATAGTTTCATTTTTAAATCCTAAAAATTTTCCATCATTTGTAACCGCTAATTCTGCATGAGTAATATGATCTCTTCCATGAGTATCAGTTAAAAAAGATTCTGTTCTTTCAGCAACCCATTTAATAGGTCTTTCAATTTTTTTAGCCGCCCAACTACAAACTATTTCTTCATTATAAAGATTAATTTTTGAACCAAAACCTCCACCAACATCGGGAGCTATTACTCTCAATTTATTTTCTGAAGTTACACCACCGTACGCAGACATGATCAACCTTGATAAATGTGGATTTTGACTTGTTGTATAACAAGTTATTTCTTCAGAGGCTGTGTTATAATCAACAACACATGCTCTTGGCTCCATTGCATTTGGAATAAGTCTGTTATTTATAATATCAAGTTTAATGATTTTGTCTGCTTTATCAAAAGCTTCTTTAACTTTTTGTCTATCGCCAAGCAACCAATCATAGCAAAGATTTTTATCAATACCTTCATGAATAGCTTCGCTTTTCATTGTATCTGCTGAGCTCGCGACAGCTTTCAAAACTTTATAATCAACTTTTACTAATTCAGCTGCTGCCTTTGCTTCATCTAAAGTTTCCGCGAAAACAACCGCAACAGGATCGCCTACAAAATTTGCATTATCTTTTACCAACGGTGGATTTGCAGGACATTTCATTTCAGAACCATCTTCGCTTCTAATGGCCCATCCAGCAATTAAACCACCTATTTTATCTTGAGCAATATGTTCTCCTGTTAAGATATCTACAACTCCAGATGCTTTTAAAGCTTTTGAAGTATCAATTTTTTTAATTTTTGCTCTTGCATGAGGAGATCTAATGAATACAGCATATGTTTGATTTGCGATGTTTATATCAGCAGTATATCTACCTTTACCCGTTAAAAATTTTTTATCTTCTTTTCTTTCTACTCTAGAACCAACTAAACTTGCCATACCTCAATCCTCCTACATTTTAGAAGCAGCTACTTTAACTGCCGCTACGATATTTTGATATCCGGTGCATCTACAAATGTTTCCTTCCAACCAATCTCTTATTTCTGTGTCGCTAGGATTCTTATTATTTTGTAATAAATCTATTGCACTCATAATCATTCCTGGTGTACAAAAACCACACTGCAATCCATGCTTTTTTTTAAATGCTTCTTGCATTGGATGCATTTTTCCGTTTTTTACTAAACCCTCAATAGTAGTAATTTTTGATCCATCTAAATCTGCAGCAAAAGCTGTACAACTTTTTATTGATTTTCCATCAACATGCACAACGCATGCACCACATTGACTTGTGTCACATCCAATATGTGTGCCGGTCAAATTCAAAATATCTCTTAAAAAAACTGATAAAATAGTGTGATCAGGAACTTCTTTGGTAATTTTTTTTCCGTTTACTTCTAAACTTACCTTTTTCATGTCCCACACCTCCTCAAAAAATGCGTCATTTAAACATAATAAAAAACAATGATCAATTATATTAAGGAAAAAAATTCTAGTTTAGCGCGATTCAAAAGATGAAATATATAACTAGACCTAACAAAACCAATGCAGAGATATAAATTAAAACTTTATTATTAAATTTTATTTCAACTTTAGATGGTTTTTCAATTTTAGTTTTTGTTTCACGTGAAATTTCTTTAGATGAAATTAATTCTGAAAATTTACCAAAAAAAGCATCTGCCATTTTTTTTGCAGTCATGTCAATTAAACGTGACCCAACTTGAACAATTTTTCCTCCTACATTTGCTTCAACTTCATATATTAACTTAGTTCCGCTCTCTGAATCTTCTAATTTTACTTTTGCTTTTCCTGAGGCAAATCCAACTGGTGAATTGCCAGACCCTTCAATAATATAACTATTGGGTACATTTATTTCTTTTAACTCAATATCTCCAGTAAAGCTTGCATTAAAGGGGCCAATTTTATTTGTAGCTGTTGCTGTAAATTTAGTATTGGAGTTTTTTATAAATTCTTCACATCCTGGAATTGACTGTCTCAATATTTCTGGATCATTTAGTGCTTCCCAAACTTTTTGTTTTTCAAGATTAATTTGATATGATCCAGAAAGTTTCATAAATGTTTACAATTATATATATTAATTTATATGGATGATAACACAAAAAAAGAATTACAATCTGCAGCTTTTGAAAGATTAATTAACCATCTAAGAAAAAGAAAAGATGTTCAAAACATTGATTTAATGAACTTAGCTGGTTTTTGTAGAAATTGCTTGTCTAAATGGTATCGAGAAGAGGCTGAAAAAAAAGGTATACAAGTTTCAGATCCTGATGCAAGAAAACATGTTTACGGTATGCCTTATTCAGAATGGAAAGAAAAATATCAAAAATAATTATTTTTCTTTAAGTCTTGGAAAAAGTTCTACAAAATTACAAGGTTTATGATTAATGTCTAGTTGATGAACTAAAATTTTATCCCAGGCATCAATTACACCACCGGATGATCCGGGTAACGCAAAAATATATTTGCCTTTAGCTAGAACTGCACAAGCTCTTGATTGAATCGAAGATGTGCCAACTGTTTCAAGACTAATTGTTCTAAATACTTCGCCAAACCCAGGAATATGCTTATCAGCAATTTCGTCTATTGCTTCTGGAGTTATGTCTCTACCAGTCAATCCTGTTCCACCAGTAGTTATAATTACATCTATATTTTTCTTCTTTAACCAGTCGTTTAAAATTTTTTTTAAGTCTTTTTTATTATCTTTACAGATTTTTCTATATACTAAATTGTGATTTGCTTCTGATATCTTATCAACCAAAATACCTCCTGATTTATCATCCTTTAAAGTTCTGGTATCCGTAACGGTTAAAAGCGCTATATTTACTTTCATAAAAATTAATTTAACAAATTTAAATTATATTACTAAATTTCTTCTATGAATATAAATTATTTTAATTCAACAAGAATTCTGGACGGAGGTATGGGTCAAGAATTACTTGCTAGAGGATTAAAACCTAAAGGAACATTATGGTCTGCTCATGCTTTAATTGATAAAGGATGCCACCAAATGGTTATCAATGCTCATTTAGATTTTATAAATGCTGGAGCTGAAGCAATAGTTACCACAACATTTACTGCTCGAAGAAATAGATTAATTCAAAATGATTGTGAAAAATATTTTGAAAAAATAAATATTAAAGCGGTTGAGTTAGCCTTAAAGGCAAGAGATATCTCAAAAAAAGAAGTTTTAGTTGCCGGTGGTTTACCTAATCAAAAACAAACCTATAGTGCTGATTTAGGAGAGGACTTAGGTTCAATAGAAAAAAATTTTTACGACCAAGCTAAACTTCTCAAACATGGTATTGACTTTTTTTATCTGGATGTGATGAGTAGTGGATTAGAGTGTAAAATTGCACTTGGAGCAATTGAATCATTTAATTTACCAGTTTTAGTTGGTGTTCATCTAAGCGATAATGGTCTGCTTCCTTCTGGAGAAAAAATTCAAGATATAGTTAAAAAATATAAAAATAAAAAATGGCTTGGTATTATTATGGCTTGCATTTCTCCTAAAGCATATGAGGTGGTTATTAATGATTTACAAAAACTAGATATGCCCTATGGATTTAAGTTAAATGCATTTAATAAAATACCAAAAGGTTATACTGTTGCCTCTAAAGATGCTTGGGGAAATGCAGGCAATCCAACTACTGTTTTAGGAAAAAATACTGATTTAAATGAATCTAAGTTCTACGAATATGTAAAAAAATTTATGAAAAATGGTGCTACGATATTGGGTGGATGCTGCGAGATAAGACCTTCTCACATAAAAGCAATATCTAAACTGAAGTGATATTCTTTATACTGGATCGTTTTACTAAATAAATTCCTAATATAATCGCAATTAAAGCAATTAAAACTTTAGAAGTAATTAACTCGTTTAGAAATATATAACCAAAAATTACACCAAAAATTGGAATTAAATAAGCTACCTGCGCTTGAAAAACTAAACCGTTATTTTTTAGTATTTTGAATCTTATTAACCAAGCAATGCCAGTTGCGATAGTTCCTAAATAGATTACTGAAAGAGTGGAATCTAATCTATGAGAAAGATGTAAATCTTGCTTAAACATTAAAGCTTCAGAGGGATTAATATAACTAAGTATTAAACTTATTGGCAATATAAATATTGTTGCCCAAATTAAAATTGATGAAGTTACATTTTCATTTTCTTTATTGCTTACTTTTAAGGTCAACAGTCCTCCTATGACGTAAAAAGTAGAACCAGCCAAAATTAAAACTGCAGAAATAAAATTATTTTCATTAATCAAAATATTATCTGAAAAAAGAAAAACTATTCCCGAAAACCCTACAAGAACTCCAAGAACTTTTATAAAATTAATCTTTTCGTTTATAGTAAAAAAATGGGCCAAAACAGTGGCGCTTAAGGGTGTAGTGGCCATTAAAATTGCTGCTAAGTTACTTTGAACTTTTTGAATCCCATAAGCAATTAAAAAAAAAGGTATTACCAAGTTTATTATTCCAATTGCAGCAAACCAATACCAATCCTTTGAAAATGCTTCAATTTTTATTTTTTTATATAAACACAAAGCAACAACAGGAATTGCTCCAAAAAGAATTCTTAGGAAAGAAATCATGACTGGTCCATAAGAATAAGTTGCAATTTTAATATTAAAAAAAGCTGACGACCATATCAAAGCTAATACGAACAACAAAATATAATCAAATGTATTAGGATTTCTCATTCGACTATATCCATGACTTCCCCGCTGGTAATTTTTTGAAGATCTATAAAATTAATTTTAAAAACACAATTTGGGTGACCTGCGGCGCCAAAAATATTTTCAAATCTAGATAATGATTGATCAATATAAATTTTTATTGGATTCAAATGTCCTACGGGAGATACTCCTCCAATTGTGAAACCTGTAACTTGCTTTACTTGTTCAGCATTTCCCATGCTTACATCTTTTTCGCCTAAAATTTTTTTTATTTTGTTTAGAGAGCATCTCTTATCACCCGCAACTAAACATAACAAGAAAGAGTTTTTTGTTCTTAAAAATAAGCTTTTAATTATAGAACCAACTTCAGTATTGAGACTGTCTGCAGCATCCTGGGCAGTTCTTGCAGAACCATCTAAAACTATAACTTTTAAACTTTCGTCAAAATCTTTTAATTTCTGACTAACTCTTTTTACGGACTCTTTGTTTAACAAATCTTCCATATAATTTTTTTAAAGTTGGTTTTAATTGTTTTATTAAATCTTCAGCAATCAAACCAATGCCTGATTTTTTTCCAATTTCACTATGTATCCATACTCCTGCGCAACTTGCTTCGAAACTATTTAATTTTTTTTCACCAACCAAACTAGCAATAATACCTGAAAGCACATCTCCACTGCCTATCACGGCTAATTCTTTTGTTGAATTGTTATTTACAACTATTTTTTTTCTATTTGAAATGTAAGTTGTGCTACCTTTTAAAACAATTGTACAATTAACCAATTTACAAGCATTAATTACTTTTAAATTACTACTTTTGAATTTATTTAACTTTGGAAAAATTGTTCTAAATTCCTTTATATGAGGAGTAATTATTTTATTTTCATCTAATAATTTGTACAAAGTTTTTAAATCTTTTTTAAAAGAAGTAAGAGCATCAGCATCTAAAATTACATTTTTAATTTTTTTAAGAAGGAATATGGTTTTTTTTTTTGTTGCTTGATTTGATCCTGCACCAGGACCTATAAGAAAAGAAGAATTTTTATTTTTATTTACGAAATTTTTAAATTCTTTAAATGTGTTTATCTCCTTTTTTAATAGAGAAGGAAATTTCAAAGAATAAATTGGTAATGTTTTCTTGTTGCAGATTATCTTTACAGAGCCAACTCCAGTCCTCAGCGCTGCTTCGGAACTCAATAAAGTAGCTCCTACCATCTCCTTTTCACCTCCTACAACTATCAATTGACCTCTGCTATATTTATGACTTTTTCTTTTTTTGAATGGAAAGTTTTGTAACCATTTGTGATATGAATTATGCAGTTTCTTCATTATATGTAAGAATACTACTTATGAGTTAATTGCATAGCTGATATCTGCCAATAATGTCTTTTTATTCACGTTTTTTTTGATATCAAGAAGCACAAAGTTACAAAGGAAAAATTATGAGTTCAAGCAAAGTTTTAAAATTAATGAAAGATAAAGAGATCGAATATGTTGATCTTAGATTTACGGATCCTCGCGGAAAACTTCAACATTTAACTATGGACGCTACTATAGTTGATGAAAGCATGTTAAATGATGGTGTTTTTTTTGATGGTTCTTCTATTGCAGGATGGAAAGCAATTCACGAATCTGACATGATTTTAAAACCAGATTTAAGTAGAAAAGTCATTGATCCATTTACTTCACATAATACTCTTATTCTTTTTTGTGACATTATAGATGCTGTTAAAAAAAATTCATACGAAAGAGATCCGCGAGGAATAGCTAAAAAAGCTGAAGCATATCTAAAATCTACAGGAATTGGTGATAAAGCTTACTTTGGTCCTGAACCAGAATTTTTTGTGTTCGATGATGTTCGTTACAAAAATGACATGAACGAAACTAGTTTTGCAATTGATAGTAATGAGGGTCCCTACAACACAGGAAGAAAGTATGAAAGTGGAAACATGGGACACCGTCCAGGAATTAAAGGTGGATATTTTCCTGTTCCTCCCGTTGATAGTGCACAGGATATGAGAGGAGAATATTTAAAAGGATTAAGAGATGTTGGTATTAAAGTTGAAAAACATCACCATGAGGTAGCTCCAAGTCAACATGAACTTGGGATGTATTTTCGTACTTTAGTTGAACAAGCAGATAACGTTCAACTTTACAAATACGTAGTGCATATGGTTTCTCATTCTTTTGGTAAAACTGCAACATTTATGCCTAAACCTGTTAAAGGTGACAATGGCTCCGGAATGCATACTCACCAATCTATTTGGAAAGGTGAAACACCTGTCTTTTCTGGAAATAAATATGCTGGATTATCTGATACTGCATTACATTATATTGGTGGAATATTAAAACATGCAAAAGCAATTAATGCTTTTTCAAACTCAACAACAAATAGTTACAAAAGATTAATTCCAGGTTTTGAAGCTCCAGTATTATTAGTATATTCGGCTAGAAATAGATCCGCTTCGTGCAGAATACCTATTGTATTAAACAAAAATGGTGCAAGATGTGAAGTTAGGTTTCCTGATGGTGCTGGAAATCCTTATCTAACTTTTTCTGCAATGTTAATGGCAGGATTAGATGGAATTATAAAAAAAATTGATCCAGGTAAACCTCTTGATGAAGATTTATATGCATTACCAGAAAGTAAAGTAAAAAACATTCCTACAGTTTGCGGTTCATTGAGGGAAGCAATGGAAAGTTTGGATAGGGATAGAGAATTTTTAAAACAAGGTGGAGTATTTTCTGATGACCAAATTGACGCTTTTATAGCATTAAAATTTGAAGAAATTTACAAACTTGAACATACTCCCCATCCAATGGAATTTGAGATGTACTATAGTGGCTAAAGATTTTATTTTTTGCTTTTTAAAATTTTTTCGTCAGCAATTTTGTTTTTATTTACGCCTTTTTTGATCGTGTAATTAAGCGTGCCATGAGCACCTGCTTCAACGGGTTTGCGTTGAGCTCTAAATAATGCCTTTTCTTTGGCATTTTCTGCCAACTTATTAGAATGATCTACTAAATGCTTCTTATCTCTCATATTTAGTATTATATCTTAAATGACTCTCCACATCCACATCTTTCAGTTTCGTTAGGATTTTTAAATATAAAATTAGATGAAAATTCCTCTTTTTTGTAGTCCATTTCTGTTCCTAGAAGATACATTATTGCTCCAGCATCTATAAAAACCTTAACGCCTTTGTCCTCAATAACTTCATCATTAGGATTAATTTCTTTTGCATATTCTATTATATAAGACATGCCTGCACAACCACCTGACTTTACGCCAACTCTGACTCCTAGAGAATTTTTTTCATCTTTTGACATAATTTCCTTAATTCTAGTTGCTGCGCTATTACTTAAAGTTATTGCTTGTTTCATTATAAATTTAGCTCCAGTTTTGCTGATTCAGTCATCATATCTTTATTCCAAGGTGGTTCCCAAACTAAATTAAGATCCACATTTTTCACTTCTTTAACTGTCATTATACTATCCTTTACTTCTTTCGGCAAACTTTCTGCGACTGGACAATTAGGCGAGGTTAATGTCATATTTATTTTAACATTGTTATCTTTTTCAATTATAATATCGTAAATTAAACCAAGTTCATAAATATTTACTGGTATTTCTGGGTCATAAATCTTTTTTATTTCAGTAATAATTTTTTCTTTTAAGTCCATTTCTAATCAAATTTTTCTGTATTAATTTCCTCATTGTTGTCTGCAATTGCAGACGTTAAAGTATGCCATGATAATGTAGCACACTTTACTCTCATTGGATATTGTTTTACACCAGAAAAACACATCAGTTTAGTTTTTTCATCATCTTTTAAGTTTTTAGAACTTAGCTCCGGTTTTTCTTTTATCATCTTTAAAAAATCTTCAATAATATCTTTAATTTCATTTTCTTTTCTACCTCTAACAAGTTCAGTCATAATAGAGGCCGAAGCCATAGAAATAGCACATCCGCTACCCTCGAAAGATATATCTTCTACTTTTTTATTTTCATTTAATTTTAAATAAACATGCACTTTGTCTCCACACAAAGGATTGTAACCTTTTGCTTTTTTATTAAAATTTTCTGTTTTTCTCAAATTTCTTGGATTTTTTCCATGTTCCAGAATTATATCTTGATATAATTGTTTTAAGTTCATTATTTTAAATCGAATATTTTTCTACAATTTTCAATTGCCTTGCAAAATATATCAATATCTTCCTTGGTATTATAAACTCCAATAGATATTCTTGCCGTTGCAGTTAAATTTAATTTTTGATGTAAAATTTGACAGCAATGATGTCCGGCTCTAATTGCAACACCATCTTCATCTAAAATTGTAGCAATGTCGTGAGGATGAATTCCCTTTATTGTAAAAGCAATCACTCCAGCTTTATTTTTTGGATTGCCAATTATTTTTATAGAATTTATTTGTCTAAGTTTTTCTAAAGCATAGTTGGTAATTTCGATTTCATGTTTGATTAAATTATCTTTTCCAATTGATTGCACAAATTTTAGTGACTCATTAAAGGTAATTACTTCTGCAGTTGGCATTGTTCCAGCTTCGTATTTTTCAGGAAGTGAAGCATAAATAATTTTATCTTTTTTTACCTCACTAATCATGGCTCCTCCTCCTATATATGGAGGTAATCTATCAAGCCATTTTTTTTTTGCGTACAAAATGCCAACTCCAGTTGGACCATAAACTTTATGGGCGGAAAAAGCATAAAAATCACAATCTAAATCTGTAACGTCAACTTTAATATGAGGAACGCTCTGACACCCATCTACTAATACAGGAACATTTTTTTTGTGAGCAATCTCTACAATTTTTTTGATTGGAACAATTGTACCAGTTACGTTTGATAAGTGAGTAACAGCAACAATCTTTGTTTTAGACGTAATTAATTCTTTTAATCTATCAATTATTATATCGCCATCTTCATTTATTGGTGCAAATTTTATAATTGCCCCTCTTGTTTCTCTTAAAAAATGCCAAGGAACATAGTTTGAATGATGTTCCAATTCTGTAATTATAATTTCATCACCTTTTTCAATATTTTGCTGACCAAATGTTGTGGCAACTAAGTTTATAGCTTCGGTACCATTTTTAGTAAAAATAATCTCTTCTCTAGAGCTAGCGTTGATAAAATTTTTTACACTTATTCTTGTTTCCTCAAATTTATTTGTAGCATTGATAGCCAATGAGTGAATACTTCTTCCTATGTTAGAAAATTCATTTTTATAAAAATCGTTCAATCTATTTATTACGCACATCGGTTTTTGCGACGAATTAGAACTATCTAGATAAACCAATGGTTTACCGTTTATCTTTTTAGAAAAGATTGGAAATTGAGATTTAATATTTTCAATGTTCATTAATTTCAAATTTTGTTTTATTGATTTTATCGATAAACAATTTTGAAATTAGTGATTGAATGTTTGGTTCTGTAATTGTTTCGATAGCTTCATTTAAAAAACCTTCAACTAACATCTTATTTGCTTGTTCTTTAGATAATCCTCGAGACATCAAATAAAAGATAGAATTTTGGTCAATATTACCAGTTGATGATCCGTGTGAGCATTTCACATCATCTGCATAGATTTCTAATTCAGGCTTCGAGTTAAATGTAGAATTTTCTGACAATATTAATGCCTTGCTAAGTTGATAACCGTTAGTTTTCTGAGCATCCTTATCAACATAAATTTTTCCCTGATAAGTACCATTGCTCTTATCCAATAAAATACTTTTGACTAATTGAGAACTTTTACAATGTTGGTGTTTATGATTGATGTTAGTTTTTAACTCGTGATGCTGTTGCTTACTTAAAAATATCAGCGCATTAACAAAACATGAGCTAAAAGATTCTAACAAATCACAATGAATTTCATTTTTTACAAAACTTGATCCAGAAGAAAATAAAAAATTTTCAAATATACTGTTAGAATAACTTTTTACATTAGTTAAGTGGTAGTTGTAAGAATTATCCAAATTGTTATCTATGCTAAATTTTTTCAGTATGGAATTTTTTTGAATTGAATAATGATGAATAGTATTATTAAAATACTTAATACTATCTTCTGCTTTATAGTATTCCAACAAGCTTAGCTGGGAATTTTTTCCAAGTGAGATAAAACATTTATTATTTATTATTTTGTTTTCTGAAGATTTATTAAAAAAATTATAGATAATTAATGGTTTTTTAAATGAATAATTGTCTTCTATTTCTAGAAATATACCATCATGAACCAAAGCATGATTTAAAGAAGCAAGAGAGTTTTGTTGTTCAGTAAAATAATCTCTGATTTTTTTAAAATCTTTTTTATCTTTTAAAACTGTTTTTAATGGTTTTATTTTTATTTTTTCTTTAGCCTCGAAACTAAAAGTTGAACTAACAAAATCACCATTAACCAAAATTATTTGGTTATGTTCAAAATTTTTTAATAACCACTCACTATTATATTGAGAAGTATTTTCATGATTGGGTAATTCTAGTTTGTTTAGATTGTTATATAGTATTGTTTTTAAATCTGTATATTTCCAATTTTCCTCTTTTTTGGATGGAAAGCCTTTTTTTTGAAAAATATTAAAATTTTTAATTCTAATACTATCTAGCTCACTACCACTTTGATTAGCTTTTTGAAATGCATCAAAATTTAAACTCATCATACTACTACCTGCGTGCTCGCTCCCATTTTTTCATAGCCGACTTTGTCAAGTTCTAAAGCTAATTCACTACATCCTGTTTTTGCTATTTTTCCATCAATTAAAACATGTACAAAGTCTGGTTTTATATAGTCCAACAAACGTTGGTAGTGAGTGATAATTAAAAAAGATCGTTCTTTGCTTCTTAAAGAATTCACACCATCAGAAACTATCTTAATGGCATCTATATCCAAACCAGAATCTGTTTCATCTAAAATTGCAAGTGTGGGTTCTAAAATTGTCATTTGCAAAATTTCATTTTTCTTCTTTTCGCCTCCAGAAAAACCAACATTTAATTGTCTATTAAGTATTTTTTCATCGATCTTAAGACTTTTTGTCTTTGCTTTTACTAGTTTTAAAAACTCTAAAGAGTCTAATTCTTTCAGACCTTTTCCTTTACGAATAGCGTTTAAAGAAGTTTTAAGAAAGTTATTTGTGTTAACACCGGCTATCTCCAAAGGATATTGAAAAGCCATAAATAAGCCTTTCTGAGCTCTCTCCTCTATGGGTAAGATCAATAGATCTTTTCCTTGATAAAGGATTTGTCCTTCAACTTCATAACCATTTTTGCCAGTTAATACATTGGCTAAAGTGCTTTTGCCCGAACCATTTGGGCCCATAATAGCATGAACTTCTCCAGATTTAATTTTAAGGTCAAACCCATCCAATATCTTTTTGCCATCTACTGAAACACTAAGATTTTTAATATCCAGCATTTAACCAACACTACCTTCTAAACTAATTCCAACAAGCTTTTGTGCTTCCACCGCAAATTCCATAGGTAATTGTTGAAGCACTTCTTTACAAAATCCATTTACAATCAGACCAACAGCTTCTTCTTGATTTAAGCCTCTTTGGTTACAATAAAAAAGTTGTTCTTCGCTTATTTTAGAAG
>Ga0208879_1001823_pt1 | contig 19585 bp, 15 predicted proteins | sample Knorr_S15_td_Bot_FD_185605 | JGI IMG/M metagenome (GOLD analysis project Ga0208879, IMG submission 185605) | Marine microbial communities from Southern Atlantic Ocean transect - Knorr_S15_td_Bottom_ad_5009_LV_A (SPAdes) (version 2) | ecosystem: Environmental > Aquatic > Marine > Oceanic | place... | reverse complement strand
TCGCTTTTCAACTTGGTTATATAGAATTGCTCATAACGTAGCGAGTAACGCGCGCCGCAGTCTCGCACGTCGCCATGAAGTGAACATTGTGGCTCAGTCGACTGGCCAAATGTCTGTACAACCGTTGAGCCAAATGGCTAAAGAGGCGAGTGCCTTAATGCCCGCTCGACAATTCGATCAAGTAGAGCGAGCAGAAATTGTGCGGGCTGCAATGGAATCGTTGAATCAACGCCAAAGGATGGCTTTGATGCTATCAAAATTTGAAGGTATGAGTTACGAAGAGATTGCGAGTTCAATGGAACTGAGCGTTTCCGCAATCAAGAGTTTGCTATCGAGAGCTCGAGTTAACTTACGTGAAATTCTTGTTCCCTATATGAACGACGGAATGCTACCGGAATCAGTCAATGATGTGCTGCAAGAACCGACTCCAGATGTGGCAGGAAGTGGAGATGCAGAAATTGATGGGCACCACGACGATCCTCCAGACCAGGACGAAGCGGAAATGGAAGGAGGCATGCAATGAGTGACGATGCTCGAGAAGAACGACAGAAACAAAAAGAACTTGCTCGTTTAGCCGAAATTGAAGCAGCAAACGCTCCACCTGCCGAAACCGGCTTAACCGAAGAAGCACCTGCCGAAACCGGCTTAATCGAAGAAGCACCTGCCGATACCGGCTTAACCGAAGAAGCACCTGCCAAACTTGGAAACGAAACAGTCGAATTACAATTAGACGATTCAACGGGTCAAGAAGGTCAGGTTGATCAAGAGAGTCAACAAATTGTTGCCTATCTTGATGGTGAGCTTGATTCCGCAACGAATGCCGAAATCGAAAAACGCTTGGCCAATGACGCTGAATTTGCATTGCGGTTGCAACAACTACAACGGGCGTGGGAATTGTTAGATGATTTACCGCAGGCAAAAAGCAACATTGATTTTACTCGCAGCACAGTTGAGTTGATTGCAGTTTCCGCTGAAGATGATTTACAAGCGACTAAGAACCTGTTAACGCAAAAGAAGATTCAATCATGGTTGCTTCGAAGTGGACTGGTTAGCCTAGCGATTTTTTTAGGTTGGTTTATTGGTGATTGGTATTTTGGACGAGAACAACGTCAATTGTTGCGAGATTTGCCAGTGATTCATCAATTAGATGAATATCGTTTGACCGAAGACTTAGAGTTTCTAAAGCAACTTCAGGATGCTGGGTTGTTTGATGAGGAGCCGAACATTGAAGAATAAAACAAGTAATCTACGTTGGTCGGTAATTGCAGTGATGGTGCTAGTGGTTATGGTTCCGTCGCAGCCGGTTTGGAGCCAGTTGAGCCAAAGTGCGCCCAAAAGTTTCCAGGAATTATCCCAATGGCCTGCTCGAGAGCGAGCGAAGCTACAGCAAAAACAGACGCGGTTTGAGCAACTTGGAGAAAGCGAGAAGCACGATCTGCGGCAGTTCCATCAGACATTACAACAAGATCCCGCGCGAGATCAGTTGACTCAGATTATGCGTTCCTACACGCAGTGGTTGCTGGCGCTACCGACGGTTGAGCGGCGGCGAATTATTAGTTTGCCACGAGAAGAACGATTTGTGGAAGTTGAGAAGCTTGTTAGCGAGCAAAAAGCAAGTCGTTTTAAAGAACTGTTGAATTCACGACTCGATTTCGACGACTTAAGCGTTGTCGCCGACTGGATGAATGCCTGGATAAAGACAGAGAAAGTAAATGTATCCAAATTGGCGTTGGAAGTTACTGAGACCTTAAGCGCGGATATTCAACAACGCCTTGCATCGATTCCAGATTTGGCCGTCCGTTTGCGGATGACTATTTTTGCTTCGCTAGAAAAAATCGAGATGCAAAAATGGACGGAGATGTTTCCTCAATGGCAACAGAATACAGATCAATTATTGTCCACAATATCACCCAGTGCTCGCGAGATTTACGAAGAAGCCCAAGGTGAAAGAGAACAGTTGCAATTGGTCATGCGATGGGCCTATAACGCTTTTCTGGCAAAACGTTTTAATTGGATGAATGTTGATGATCGCGAGTTAGTCAAATTTTATCAAGAAGAATTGAGTGCCAAGGATCGCGATATGGTGGACCGCCTACCTGCTGAGCAATATAAAGCAGCGCTGCGGCGACTTTATTTCCGCTACAATCGGCAGCCACGGTTTTTTGAAATGAACTTTGGCAATGGTCCCCCGGCGGGACGGCTACCGATTCCGTAAAACGATTGGTAATATCACCACCCACCTGCGCTTGGTAATCCACCGTAGGCGGAGTGAACTTCTTGGGCGAATTAATATGAATGCGCAAATTGGGCAAGCTTCGATAATCCCCACCGATATTCAGGGAATGCGAATACGTATATATCACATCACCTGTGAAATATCGAGATATTTGGGTGGAAGTTGGCTTTGCAGTGGGCATTAGTGTTGTCAGGGAGCCGTGAATATTCTTATTCTAAGGTGAATAGATTGACTTTAATAACCCAACACCGCAGAGGGTGCGCATACGTCATTGTAGGTAGTGCATCACAGCATAGGAGCGACGATTTTGTTAGTTGCAGCGACCACATCATGTTTCCCAGACTTGACACTAGACGAGTGCCTCGAGAGATTAGTGGATCTTGAGTTCACAGCAGTTGAAATAGCGATCAATGAATTGGATAATCAAATCAAGCCGTCAGAGATTCTTGCAGATGTGGAAAATGCATATGATCGCTGCCGAAAATCCCATCGTTTAGACGTGGTCAACTATTGCGTGGGGATTACTGCCACGGGTGACGAACATTATCAGCAGTTTGCCGCTATCTGTGAGTTGGCTCGGATTACCAAAGTTGTCTCTATCACAGTCCCATCCGCTGAATTGGGCACTCCGTTTAACGAAGAAGTAGAACATCTGCAGCGACTTGTGGCGTTAGCGCATAAGGAAGGTGTGCAAGTCAATGTTCGCAATCAAAGTGATTGTCTTGCAGCAGATCCCGATACGATTACCGTCCTCTGCGATAACGTCGACAACCTCGGGCTGGCTTTCGACCCGAGTGTATACGTATGTGGTTCTGAAGTTGGTAAAGACCCCGAAAAGCTAATCAAATACATTCGCCATTTGTATTTGCGTGATAGCAGCCCCGATAATTATCAGGTGCGAGTAGGCCAAGGGAAGGTGGATTGCTCGGGACTTATACATACCTTAAATAAGATACAATACCGCCGAGCAATGAGCGTGGACATCGTGCCCCAAGAAGGCATTGAACATTCTGCCGAAATGCGAAAAATGCGATTGCTGTTGGAAAGCTTGCTGTAGACATAGTCGCTTCTGAAAAGCAACGACCCGTCGCTGTGAGCTGTTGTCAGAAAACCTCTGCTTGAGAGTGAGGTCGGCTATATTTATTGGACGATCCAATCTGATGGATTGATTTTATGCCGCTGTTGTCTGATAATGAAATATGTAATAGATAGTCGTTTTTTTGGTTTCGAGGCAGTATGATGGTTTTATTTTCTAAACGAATTAATGCAGTGGTATTATTTGCTTTTATTGGAGGGGTCGCATTATTTACGATGCCAGCAGCAGGCAGTAATCTTGACGTGTCGGTAGATGATTGGGGAGCGACTCCTGAGGGTCATGAGATCCAACTTTATACCCTCAGTAATAAACAAGGTATGATCGTGCAGGTTACGAATTATGGTGCGACTGTTGTCTCGGTAAAAACTGCTGACCGCAACGGTAAGATCGCCAACATTAACGTGGGATTTGATTCGCTAGACGGTTACCTGTTAAGTCACCCCTATTTCGGTGCAACGGTAGGTCGTTATTGTAATCGTATTGCCAATGGCAAGTTCTCAATCAACGGCACCGAATACACTCTGGCTCAAAACAATGGCGACCATCACCTACATGGCGGAGAAAAAGGATATAACCGTGTGGTTTGGTCTGCGCGAGTCGTAAGACGCCTCGGTGGTATTGGTGTCGAATTTAGTTATGAAAGTGTTGATGGAGAAGAAGGTTATCCCGGTAACGTTTCGGTCACAGCAACGTATGTCCTAACAAACCGCAACGAGTTAGTAGTTGACCTGCAAGCAGAAACGGATCAGCTCACGCATGTGAATTTAACGAACCACAATTATTGGAATCTGAGCGGTGTGGGGAGTGGAAAAATTCATGATCATGTCCTGCAAATTGAAGCAGATCATTCCTTGGCCGTAGATGATGGATTGATTCCAACGGGTGCATTACTTGAGGTGGAAGGGACGCCGTTGGATTTTCGCACTGCTCGTGCGATGGGAGCACAAATTGAGAAGAACGATTTAGATCCCAATGGATATGACCACTGCTTTGTTCTCAACAGTAAGGGTCGGCGTCAAACGCTGGCGGCAGTCGTCACGGACCCTGCATCGGGCCGTGTAATGAAGATATTCACCGATCAGCCGAGTTTACAGTTTTACACAGGTAATTTCCTTAGTGGTAGTGAAGCAGACGGCGGCAATGAATACCAAACTGCTTTTTGTCTGGAAACACAGCATTTCCCGAACTCTCCCAATAACGATGCTTTTCCAAGCACTTTGCTGCACCCAGGCAACCGATATCGCCATGTGACAGTGCATGCTTTCAGTGCTGAATAATTTCCCAGCGTTTGATAATCAACCCAGATTTTTTCCAATTGATCTGTTATAAGTGTACGGATGTACATTATACTGTCGATAAGCATTACAACACGGATAAGAGAAGAGTTATACAACTTATCTCGGCTTACGTTGTTATTTCTTACTGGAAAGGAATCTCCCTGTGGCGCCTACAGATGCATTAACTCAACGACAATTATCAATATATGAATTTATTCGTGACAATATTTTGTACCGTGGATATGGTCCGACGGTTCGTGAGATTGCTGCTGAATTCGGTATTAAATCTCCCAATGGGGTGGTAGGGCATTTAATTGCGATTGAGAAGAAGGGATTGATTGTTCGCGATAAAAAGAAATCTCGCGCGATAGAGCTGACGGCAGAAGCACTCGAAGAAGAACGTGGATTGCCATTGGTCGGAACGGTTGCTGCTGGCATGACGAATCTGGCTTTCGAGCAGGATGACCGAGTGGACTTTGGTGGCATGTTCTCTAGTGATGACCAATTTGTATTGGAAGTAAACGGGGATTCAATGATCGAAGCCCACATTGCCGACGGTGACTATGTCGTTATTAAACGTCAATCAAACGCCAGTCCAGGCGAGATTGTAGTTGCCCAAACTGATGAAGGTGAAGCCACGCTGAAATATTGGTTTCCAGAGTCGAATCGAATTCGATTGCAACCGGCTAATAGAGATATGGAACCGATCTATCTGAAGAATGCAAGTGTTTTAGGGGTTGTCGTTGGTGTTGTCAGGCAGGTTTGATAACGGGGCTTGGACACCAATCGGCTCGCAAAGACCATCACCCTGTTCGGTCTAATCGGTTATTGAGTTTGTTGTAGAGTGTTTTCAGAGAGACGCCAAGTTCTTTGGCCGCGTCGGGTTTGTGGTTATTGTGTCGTTCAAGTGCGGCATAAATCGCTTGCAGCTCCAATTCACGCAAGCTCAGTGGTGGTAGTGCTTGCGTATTCGCTACGGTGGCAGTCACATCATGCACCGCCGCGTCGCTTGTTGGCGCATGAAAGCGAGATGGTAGGTGTGCTAGCGTAATTGGCAGTTTGTCACAGAGAATGGTTGCGTGTTCCACGACATTGGCGAGTTCGCGGACGTTACCTTTCCAAGTTGCTTGACGTAAGGCACCGAGCGTCGCGGAGTCAAATATCTGTTCAGGCTCGAGTTGTTTTCTCTGGTGGGTACGGCAATAGAGATGGGCCGCTAACAATGGAATATCCTCGGTTCGCTGTCGCAGCGGGGGTAACGATATTTCAAAAGGGTTAATCCTAAACAACAAGTCTTCCCGAAACTCACCCTGTTCCACCATTTGTTCCAGATCACAGTGTGTCGAACAGATCACCCGTACATCGACGATAAAAGACTGGTTATCGCCGACTCGTCGGATTTCCCCACTCTCAAGAACCCGCAATAAAATAGCCTGTGTGTTCTTAGGCAACTCACCGATTTCATCGAGCAGTAACGTTCCATGGTTGGCAACTTCAAACAACCCACTGCGTTGTTTATCGGCGCCCGTAAAGGCTCCTTTACAATGACCGAATAATTCGCTTTCGATCAAATTTTCAGGTAACGCCCCGCAATTTACCGCAACAAAGGGATGTTCGTGACGATTACTGCGTTGATGCACGGCACGAGCCACAAGTTCTTTACCGGTACCAGTTTCTCCCCGCACTAGAACGGTTGAGTGTGTGCTGGCAACGCGATCAATCAGTTTTTCGACATGCTCCATTTTCGAGCTTTGACTAATAATGGGCGAACTACCGACCACTCGATCGAGCTGATGTTTGGCTGCTTGATATTGGCGAGCTAATTGATTCTTATCGCTAATTTTTTTCAGCAGCGACTTCAATTCGATCAATTTGCAAGGTTTCGTGAGGTAATCAAAAGCCCCCTGTCGAAGGGCCGCAACGGCTGTTTCTAATGAGGATTTTCCCGTAAGTATGATAGCATCAATATCTTCAGATACTTCTCGAGCATACGTGAGCAATTCGATACCTGACATGCCTGGCATATCAAGATCGGTTATCAAACAATCGTATCGATCTTGTTCAAGCGCAGCGACGGCTGTTTCCCCATCAGGGCACACGGTAACCGTATGGCCCATGCGTGGTAGCTCGATACCGAACAATTCCTGTAGGAATTCTTCATCATCAACAAACAGGATGTGCAAGCCTTTAGGCGACTTGGTGTCCTCGTTCATCATGTCCATAGCCTCTTTCATTGCTCAAAGCTTGTGTCGTGACTGGTAATTTGACAGTAAACACAGAACCCTGGTTAATGCCAGGGCTGGCGGCGGTAATTGTACCACCATGTTCACTGATGATACGGTAGGTAATCGAAAGCCCCAAACCCGTACCCTGCTTGTTTTGTCGCCTCGTAAAAAATGGTTCGAAGACCTGCTGAAGAACTTCTTCGGTCATGCCGCAGCCATCATCGGAGACGGTGATGGTGGCTGAGCTTTTGTTTCCGTCGAGCGTTATCATAACATGTCCATTGCTGGAGATGCTGTCCAATGCGTTGGTTACAAGGTTTAGAACAGCTTGCTTTATTTCGTGACTATGAACCATGGCAGTTGCTGGCGATTTTATATCTACCACGATTTGTTTTTGTTTATATTTACCAAGATGCTGAATCATATCGACGGTGTCTTGGATAATCGGAGAGAGTGCGGTTGACTGCCGTTGAATATCACCTCCGCGAGAGAAATCAAGCAACTGCTCGGTGATGCCTTTGCAGCGGAAGGCTTCTTGTTGAATTTGTTTGAGATATTTTTGGATGATTTTGACTTGCTCATCATTTTGCGGTGAAACTGTCTCCGCAATAAGTTCAGCGACTCGAGTTTCTAACGACTCCGCACATATGGCGATGGTCGCTAGCGGGTTATTGATTTCATGCGAGACACCGGCGGCGAGGAATCCGACGCTGGCGAGTTGTTCGCTACGAATAGCTTCTTGAGTGCGAATTTTAACTTGCTGGTCGAGATCGTCACGGATTAGTTTAAAATTACGCGTCATATTGTTCATTGCGAGGGCAAGTTCAGCGACCTCATCATCGGTATCGGTGACAATCTCATATTCAAGGTCGCCACTGGCAACTCGTCGCGATCCGGTGATGAGTTTTCCAAATGGACGGACAATCCACGCATGGACCATGCGGAATAGTTGGATCAATAAAATTGCAGCAGTGATCGAAGTAAGCCACGTAATGACGATCCAAGTCCGATATTGCAGTCGAACTTCATCGACGAGAGAGTCCATTCGATTTTGCAGAATTTTAGGAAGTTGCGCCGTCCGCAATTTTACTTGTCCCAGCGCTACACCAATGACGGCATAGGAATCAAACGCATCCCTTTGATTGGCTCGGCGAATCTGTTGTCGTATCAGTTGAACTTGTTGGTTCACATCTCGGATTAGTTCCTGTTCCTGATGTATATTCCCAATGATTTCGCCTTCTTGTTGAGATGTACTAAGTTGTAGATTGTATTGTTGGGTCGAAGATTCTATCAGGTCGAGGTGATCGTTGACTCGCCTAATGGCTTTCTCGGTCAGCGGCACATCGTCATTGCGGTAGGTATTGAGCAGCGTCTGCAGGTCGTCACTGTTTTGATTAATCGCTTCAGCTAATGGTAGTTCCTTGGCGCGAGTACTGATACTGCGTGCCAAGCGACGATACGAATAGACCCCTTGGAAGCTACTAAAGGAGAGTGCCCCCACGATCGCAATGAGCATTGCGAGACAGAGTGTGAGTTTATAGCGGATTGCCCAGCGGGAAAACATCGTCGAACTCCGGTAACTAACGTTTCGTCATGTTTCGTAACAAGAGCAGACCGACGGCCAGCAACAACACGTTGCCTAACCAAACACCGTAAGGTGGGAAGACTCCTGATTTTGTTTGATTGACGCCGAATTGAAATATGGGGTAGTAGGTTATTAAAATGGGGAGAAAGCACAGCCCAAAGCATGTCCAGAAATCAGCGATTTTAAAACGGATGGCAACGGCGGAACCAATGATCATGAACACTAGACAAGTAAAACCGCTGGCCCAGCGGCGGTATGGTTCGGCGAGGTATCGATTGAGAGTGTAATGCGATTTCTGCAACCCCATTAAATTGATTTTCCACTTTTCGCTGTGAAGTTCAGGCAAGTCACCCGTTAGCAATTGGTAACCAGCCTTAGTGGCAAGAAGTTGACGCTGGATGTCAATATTTGCTGACGTTTCATTGACGCGGAATGCGATATCTCGGAGGGCGGTTTCTGACGGTAGAGGTTGACTCGTGGGATTTCGTGCAAAGGTGGATAGCGGCAAGTCATATTCAAAGATATCAGGCCATTCGCCAATCATATCTGAGCCGATGTCGAATTGAGTGTCTTGCAATACGACTTTTAGTTGATTGTTTTGAGCATTGAATCTTAATTCCGCCTGCCGCGCAACGAGTGTAATCGGCGGTGAATTGTCTTTGTTATGAAAGGAGATTGTAGGCCGTATGAGGGTACGACCTTGTACGTCGGCAACGTGAATAGAAAATTGGGCATTACTATAAGATCGCTGTGTGCGGAGCATGCCATAGGCAATATCTTCCACACTACGTAATATTATGCGATCGACCCCCGTGCGACCCCATGAGACAGCAATGTCATTGAGCCAGACTGTTCCCAGTGAAATGATGAAGGCGAGTAGGATTCCAGGCCAAACGACAGTCATGGGCGAGTTGCCATTGGCCTTGATAGCGAGGATTTCGTTAAGGCCTGCCATGCGGCCGTAAACGACGCAAGTGGCAAGCAGCAGCGTACCTGGAATGGCAAAGCGAAGAACATCGGGGAGTAGGTAGGGCGTTAGTCTCAGGACCAGCAATGGTCCCAACCCTTCTTGAATGGCTCGTTGGGCAAGAAATACCAATAGCAATAGCATGGTTACAACCGTCACGATGACGGTGAATGTCTTCAGCAGTTCGAAGATCACATATCGGGTTATGATTCGCATACTAAGAGGGGATCCGCAGCGGATTGTAAAAATGACAATCAGATGGGAAATGTACCATTATTGGAGGATTTTAGACAATAACGATTAGAGTAGCCGGTGTGTCCGCCAGCATTTTAAGCGGCGTTATTTAGAACGGAATTCGTCCATTATGTAACAAATTCCCTTGGCTAATGTCTGGAATGCGGGCAAATATTTTTTTTGCTGAAAATATTCGGTGCCTTCTACAAGATGTTCGTCAAAGGGGCCCCAGCGATATTCTTTGTCGGATGTTTGTGAGATTTCGTGTATTTGTTTTGCCGTCGTTAACAGCTTCTCTAAAATTGACTTATCGGGCATGCAACTCTCTTTGGTGTAAGGCCCTTTACCTAACGGACCTTCAGTCGTCGTTGGTTCTGCGGGTGGGTTTGATTGCTTAGACGTAATTAAGCCTGCCAGTCCCGCGATGGCACCAATCCCCACAGCAATGAGGCCGATGATTAGGTTCGTTAGGCTCAAAAACAAGCCAGCGAGGGCAAATGCTGTGGCCGTAATCCAATAGGCGGGATGCGTATTGCTGCGTTTGATTTTCCGTTGTTGCGCTTCAAATGGTGCAACGGTTTGCGTATTCGTGCAAATACGATCACCAATTACTTGGACGATGATGATGGTGATGTTATCAGGGCCGCCGCGGAGGTTTGCTAAGTCAACGAGAAATTGAGAGGCTTCTAGTGGGGGTAATGTTGCCATCGCTGCGCCAATTTCAGCATCATCGACTTCTCCGTTGAGCCCATCGCTGCAAAGTAAGAAAGTGTCGCCGAGTTGGACCGGAAAGGGACCCTCGCAATCGACTTGGACGTCGGGGTTTGGACCGAGCGAGCGGGTGATTACGTTAGAGGGGATGTCATCGCTTTGGTGGCCTTGAGCACGCATTTCCCAGACCAGGCTGTGATCAAAAGTAAGTTGTTCAACGATGCCTTGGCGGTGACGATAAACGCGACTATCTCCTACGTGACCAATGACGGCACCCTGGGGCAATAACAACAACGTACTGCAGGTAGTCCCCATATTGTGGAATTCAGGATTGACTTGGCCCTTGCGATGAATTTCATGATTGGCTTCTTCGATCGCACGCCGTAACGCTAATGGAGGTGTTAATTCTTTAAAGATTAGATAGTGATGGGGGATATGAGTGACAGCATCACTACTTGCCAATTCACCAGCAGCATGAGCACCCATGCCATCACAAACAACAAACAAGTGCCCCCGCGTGCTGAATCCAGCATCATCGTCTTGTATGACAACAACGGAGCTATCTTGATTTGTCGCGCGACGCATACCCTTGTGGGTAATCTCAATGACTGTTAGGCAATCAGTCCAAGGGTGTTGATATTCATCCATGCGTTTTATGTGAAGTTAGACTAGCGAGTTGTTTTTGGGAGTTGCCGCAATGTACATTCTACACTTATATATTCGGCAAAATGACCTATGTTTCATTCCTCTTAGTGCCAATTATCTGATGTCATAGATTGCTAATGACATCTGGGACTATTTTACCGTAAACTTTTACCGTAGAGTTTATGGAAATTGGTGTCAAAAAGGGAGTGTTCCTAGTGAAAAAGGTGTGTATATGTATTATTGCGACATTTTGTGTCGTGATATTGCCCCACTTCTGCGAAGGTGCGGTACGCCGCCGAGTGACTATTCGGAGTAATCCCCCCGGTGCGTTAGTGTTTATCGATGACCAGGAAATTGGGGTTACGCCCGTTTCAACGTCGTTTATTTACTATGGCACAAGGAAGATCCAACTTATCAAAGATGGTTATGAAACGGTGACGGTATTGCGCACATTTAAGCCCCCGTGGTACCAATGGGCCGTCATCGACTTCATTACTGAAAACCTCGTGCGATCCGAGTTTCGCGACGAACGGTTAATCGAATTTAAATTAACGCCACTACGTATCAAAACCAATAAAGAACTTGTCGACCGAGGAAATCAGCTACGTCAACGGGTTCGCCAAGGTATTGTAACGACCGTACCAGTGCAACCGAGGAATTTGCGAACGTTGTATCCTCAGCCCCGCGCCACAACTCCTGTCAACAGGACGCCGCGTTCTAGGTAATTCGTCGCCAGCGGCTGGCAGCGTTAATACCGGGTGACTACCAGAGTGGTGATTTAACGCCTGTTCCACTAGGCCGTCGATTCAGTGCACCACTGACTCCAAGTTGTCGCGGATCGGTTGCGATTTTATCGGCAAAGATTCTTAAGTCATTCATGATTGGTCGTAGTCGTTTGGTGGCGTCTTCGACGTTCATCGAGGTGCGGCGAATTTGGTCATACAGTTCATCATCATGGATGAGTTTGTGTAAGCTGCCGCGTGAACTGTTGAAGGTGGTTACCATTTGATCCATTTTTGTGACGAGACTATCAAAATCTTCGACCGAGGACGTGATAGATTCCACGAGTTGTTCTCCCCGCTCACCCAATGGTTGTGTGAATCTTTGCAAGTGTTCTAAATTGACCTGGGCCTGCTCACCAACAGATTCGAATTGTTTCATCGTGACCTGTACACTGTCCATCGTATCACTCGCTTGTTGCAAGATAATAGGGAACTGTTGGACCGCTTGTTTGAGTTTGGCGGTCACTTGGGGATCGCCAACGATGGTATCTATAGCAGTCATTGCGGTTGCAAATCGAGTCATCGCTTCCTCTGTTTTGCGAACTGCTTTTTTGAGGTCACTCTCATTATCAGAAAACGCGGTGTTGAGGCTCTTCATCAGCGCAGTGAACTCGTTAGCAGCTTGGTCAATGCCTCCGCCCGCACGTTGTATGGAGGCGAAGGTCTCGGTCATATTCTGTTGCATGGCAAGTAACGCTGACAATGGATCAACGACAACTGTACCAAGACTGAGGTCGCCGCCAGCAGGGACCACTGCTTGGCTTTGATTGGTTTCTTGTTCATCAAGCAGACCATCTTTGTTTACGTCAAAGTAGCTTAGCCTTTCACTTGGCGTAGCGGCAGAAAATTCCAAAATTGCTTCACCCGTCAACAACGATCCCATTTTGATGCGGCAAATATCGTGATAGCGTAAGGTGACGCCTGCATTGATGGCGAGCGTCAGTACGACGCCGGTGTCTTGCAGGTCGATTTCAAGTACCCGTCCGATTTGAACGCCGTTTTTTTGTACTGTTGTGTTTTTGTGTACACCGGGAGTGGCTGGAAATTCGATTCGCATTTCATGGTAGGTAGTCCCGAGTGTCGGCATCGCCCCAAATAGGAACACAAGTATAGACGTGACGATGATACCAAGCATCATCACGACTCCAACCATCAGTTTATGTCGTTTGTTATTCATCGGTTGTATAAATCCCTTACCCATCACTTAGTTCGATAACCCGCTGGCCAGCTTCACCATGGATAAATTGTGTAATTCGCTGATCGGCGTGGCGGTCTAAAACACTGGGGGGTCCATCAAAAATAATTTGAGCATCGTCTCCCGTTAAGCGATCAACGGGATGAACCATAATGACTCGATCGGCGACCTTACGCGCTGTTTTCATGTCGTGCGTTACGATGATGCTCGTGACGGTGTGTTGGAGTCGAGATCGCATGATGAGTTCATTGATGACATCACTGGCGATAGGGTCTAACCCAGCGGTGGGCTCGTCATAGAGCATAAGGTCTGGTTTCAGGATGTTAGCTCGAGCGATAGCCACTCTTTTTCGCATCCCGCCGGAGATTTCCATGGGGTAACGCTGGCAAACGTTGTCAGCTAAGCCAACTTCTCGTAAGCTCTCAGTAACAAGCGACATGATATCCTCGTCGCATAATACTGTGTCTGAAGTGATTTGCGAGTTGGACTGTCGTATTGGAAAACCGATGTTTTCCGCGACCGTTAAACTATCAAACAACGCGGCACCTTGAAAAACGAAACCAGTGCGACTTCGTAGGTGCGCTAATTCAGCGCTTGTTGTTTGACATAAATCCACCCCGTCAAAATGGACCGTGCCCGCTTGACCTTGGATTAAACCAATCAGTGACTTCAATAGCACAGTTTTACCACAGCCACTTTCACCAATGATTGCTAGTGTCTCACCGCGACGGACCTCTAGGGTTATGCCTTGTAGTACCACTCGATTGTCAAAACTCACGCCTAGTTGGCGGACTTCTACGAGGGGGCAGACAAAAGGGCTGTTGCTCTGCTGACTGGGCGATGATTGGAGCGGCGGTTGTGAACTCATAGCAAGGCGTTTCCTCCAGATTGCATTGGTAGGAAGAGCCGGTCGAGTCCCATTCCGAGAAGTAGGTCGATCCCGAGGATTAATACAAAGCTAATGACAAAGGCGGCTGTGGCGGCGCGTCCTACCCCTTTCGCGCCTACTTGGCAATGAAATCCGTGGTAGCAGCTGACGATAGCAATCGTACATCCAAAGAACAGGCTTTTAATTAGGCCAGTGAGTAGATCCCAGCCACCGACAAAATCTCGCGAATGTTGAAAATATAGGTGGGGGTCAACATCGAGAGCCAAATAGCTATAGGCAAACCCGCCAAAGATTCCCATAAAATCTGCCATAATCGTGAGCGTAGGGATGAGCAGTAGAGCAGCGACTACGCGGGGCACGACTAGATGATGGATGGGATTGATCCCCATGCTTTCCAACGCATCGATTTGCTCTGTGACTCGCATGGTCCCTAATTCTGCAGCCATAGCACTGCCTACGCGTCCAGCTAACATCGTTGCGGCCAATACGGGTCCAAGTTCTCGGACGAGCGTCATGTTGATAACAGCGCCCATATGATTTGCCATTCCGATTTGGCTGAACTGAAAATGGCTTTGAACAGCAAGGACCATTCCGATAAAGAGCCCGGTTAGTGCGATGACGGGCAGGCTAAGCACTCCGATTTGAAAACAGGCGTTGACGAGTGTACCGGGTCGCATTTTGTGTCGGAAAAACCACTTCAGGATCTGTACAGTAAATAGTGTTAAGTCACCGAGTTGGCAGACAAAGTTGGTACAGGCATCGGTGACGTTGCGCAGCAAGCCCTGAGAACGCAAGGCGTGGGGAGGTGTCGCTGGGTTTACCGTCGTATCGACCGAGTTCATAAGCAGCCTAAAAGTGGAATGGTTGGTTCGGTCTTGGTGATAGCCGCGCATCAAAATTAGCGCACAACCGTACCTGCATCAACTCTTCGGCTTGTTAACATAGAGAACTTAAGGGATTCTTAACGAAAATACCGGTATTAGCGATTCCCGTTGGAAGGCCGCTTAGGAGCGGCAAGATTTCACAACAAATAAACGATAGTGTCGGGTCCGCTGGGGTTACCCTGATCCGGTACCAATGGGCATTGTCATAGCCATCGTTTTTTATTGTCGGATCCTCTGGCACTGTGCATTGGCGGGTAAACACACATCGGGGCAAGGCCCTACAGTTCGTGTCCTACTCGGGTGTAGCTTTAGGCTTGGCTTTGGGTTTAGCTTTAGGCTTCGCTTTGGCCTTTGGCTTGGCTTTCGTTTTGCGTTTAGGTTTTGTTGCTACGGCTGTTGTTCCGCCGCCGTCTTCATCGTCATCGCTGACAACAACCTTCTCGCAAAACTCACCCTGAAAATCAAGACGGGTGATTTGTTCGTGATCGTCGTCCCAAATAGCGTCGACCACAATCTTGTTCTTGCCCTCAAATTCGCCTTTGAGTAATTCCTCGGAAAGAGGATCTTCGATACGGCTTTCAATGGCTCGTCGCAACGGTCGTGCCCCATAATCTGTGTTAGAGCCGGCATTGACGAGATACTCTTTTGCGTCGTCGGTTAATTCCAATGCAATATTCATGGCCGCAAGTCGTTCACGGACTTTCGCCAATTCCAAATCAATGACTTGCTTTAGATCATTAATATCCAAGTGCCGGAAGATGATCGTGTCGTCGAGGCGGTTGAGGAATTCAGGGCGAAAGACTCGTTCGATTTGCTCGAGCACACGGACTTTCATCGACTCATAAGACGCATCATCATCGGGTGCTTGAAAACCAAAGGATGCTTCATTTTTAATTGCATCTGCTCCGGCATTGGTAGTCATAATCAGGATTGTGTTACGGAAGTCCACGTTGCGACCAAAACTATCGGTCAAGCGTCCTTCTTCCATGACTTGCAGTAGCATATTAAACACATCGGGGTGTGCCTTTTCAATTTCATCAAGCAACACAACGGCATACGGTCGCCGTCGAATTTTTTCGGTCAATTGCCCACCTTCTTCGAAGCCGACATATCCTGGAGGGGCACCGATGAGTCGGCTGATGTTATGTTTTTCCATGTACTCACTCATATCAATATGAATGAGTGCTTCGGCGTCGCCGAACATGTATTCAGCGAGTGCTTTAGCGAGCAAGGTTTTTCCGACACCCGTGGGTCCGGCGAACAGAAAACAACCCGTCGGTCGTTTAGGATCTTTCAGACCACTGCGACTACGGCGAACCGCTTTGGAAACCGCTGTGACTGCAGATGCTTGGCTAATCACCGTCTGATGCAATTCACTTTCCATTGCCATCAGACGCTTACCTTCTTCCGTTGAAAGGCGAGTAAGTGGAACGCCAGTCATTTTCGAGACAACTTCGGCGATGACGTCTGCATCAACAACTCCGCCTGCTTCAGCAGATTTCTCGCGCCATTCTTGGGTGATGGTTTCCTTTTTCTTACGTAGTTTGTCAGCGCTGTCACGCAACGCAGCCGCCTTTTCGAAATCCTGATTAGCAACCGCTTCTTCTTTTTCACCATTAAGGGCTTCAATTTCAATATCAAGCTCTTTTAGATTTGGCGGGCGGGTCATTGTCTTCAACCGAATACGTGCTCCGGCTTCATCGATAACGTCGATGGCTTTATCTGGCAAACAGCGAGCAGGGATATACCGTTCAGAAAATTCAACCGCAGTTTCTAACGCTTCATCGGTGAATTCTACGCGATGATGGTCTTCGTACCGCTGTCTGAGACCCTTGAGAATCGCAACGGTTTCTTCCTTGTTGGTCGGGTTCACAATGATTTCCTGGAACCGTCGAGCGAGTGCGTTATCTTTCTCAATATATTTACGGTATTCGTCTAACGTTGTAGCACCGATACATTGGATTTCGCCTCGAGCTAACGCTGGTTTGAGAACGTTCGCTGCGTCGATTGCACCTTCTGCGCCACCAGCGCCAACGAGTGTGTGGAGTTCGTCGATAAATAGAATCGTGTTCTTTGCGCGTCGTACTTCATTCATGACCGCTTTAATACGTTCTTCAAATTGCCCCCGATATTTCGTACCGGCTACCATCATCGCAAGGTCTAATACAACGATTCGTTTGTCTGCTAACAGATCTGGGACTTCGCCATCGATCACCCGCTGTGCGAATCCCTCAATGATGGCTGTTTTACCCACGCCTGCCTCGCCAAGCAGCACAGGATTGTTTTTGGTACGACGACATAGTATTTGGATGGATCGTTCAATCTCTTCGTCACGACCAATCACGGGATCAAGTTTCCCTTTCTTGGCAAGCTCCGTCAGGTCACGCCCAAAGCTATCCAAAGCGGGTGTTTTTGATTTGCTACTTTTGCCGCTTGATTCCGATGAACCTGAATCGTGGCGGGAGCGTTCGTCCTGGTCGCCGTTTTCGAGCCCATGCCCAAGTAGATTGAGGACTTCTTCGCGGACGTCCTCAAGCTTCATGCCGAGGTTCATCAATACCTGAGCAGCCACGCCTTCTTGTTCGCGTAGGAGTCCCAGCAGGATATGTTCTGTACCGACATAATTATGGTTCAAGCTGCGAGCTTCTTCCATGGAATACTCAAGCACTTTTTTAGCGCGTGGTGTTTGAGGAAGTTTCCCCATGGTCACCATTTCGGGGCCGCTTTGCACAAGTTTTTCGACTTCTAGGCGGATCTTCCGCAGATCGACGTCTAAGTTTTTCAATACATTGGCGGCAACACCACTACCTTCTTTAACTAGACCTAACAGTACATGCTCTGTGCCAATGTACTCGTGATTAAATCGTTGCGCTTCTTGATTGGCAAGCTGCATCACCTTGCGTGCTCGATCGGTAAATCGTTCGTACATGATGACTCCCCCCTTGTTGTGTTTTTTGATTCGCTGACATGGCACCCGTTTTGCTGTCTCCAGCGAAATCGAATGTCAAGTATGTTTCAAAAGTTCCGAAAATTGAAACAATGCTCTTTCAAGTTGTAGTTCCTAGTTATCAACATACCCGAAAAAATGCATTTCGGGGATACCACCAAATGGAATCTTAAGTAGACACCGAGTTGGTTTTTTATTGTTTATTAGTTAGGGTGATTATGGTGATTACACGCATTATGCAGCCACGGACGAAGAATCACTTTTGTTTTGGGACGTTAACTTCAACTCCAGTAATTCTAGTTCTCGTTTAATCTCAAATTCCCATTGTTTTGCTTCATCCCACTTTTGGATGTCCGTGATTTGAATAAGCGCTTCTTCGATACGATTTGTGTGTCGCAATAAGGTAAGCAGTAGTAATCGCGCTTCAATATCATGAGGTGACTCTGCCAGAATTTGATTTATTATTGATTCAGATTCAAACCAGTTTCCTTTGAAATATTGATTTCGTGCGTCGAGAAATAACTTGTCGGAAATATCAGGTGATTTGCTGGCTTCGTCGTGACCAGCTGACTGGCTTAAACCGAGCTCGTCTGATTTAACCAATACCGGTGGGGAATCAGACACTGTTTCTAATGCTGTGTGTTGGTCCGTATAGTCGCGATTGAACTGCCGACGTATTTGCAGTTGAGTTGAGTGTTTACGAGTTATTCGAAAACCGTCGATGGCGCCGATGCTCCAACAGAGCCCAACACAAGCCCAGATAACATCCAGACTAATACTCGGCACTGTTGCGATCCACATAAATTGAACGGTGAGAGCCAAGTTGAAGAGGACTCCAAACCCAGCGGCCATCCCCAGTCCCGTCCATTGCCCGCGCAGCCACAGCCGCGACAGACCCGGCCAGGCGGTTGTAATCCAAGGAGTAAGAATGATGGGGGCCATGTTAGTAATGGAAGTCATTGGTTAAGACAGAATTGTTAATAGGGATTCTACCGACTCCCTTCTTCTTGCAGCAAGGTTACTTAACATCGATTTGTTTTTGTTGTGGTTATTTGCATATTCATATCTGTATTGATAAATGCATGGGTGCTGGTTTTTTTGAGTGTTGAGTTGGGGGACAGCAATGGGTGTCACCTTTTGTCCTGTCATTTTGACAGGGCAACTCCATTGTTAATCTAGGATTGCAGTAAAACAGTGTCGAAATGCTAGCCCCCACTAGTAATAATGCAAATGCCGTTCCAAACTAAAAGAAGTGAAAAATAAAGCAGCCTATTTTCAACATAGTGGTTTGATGGACAACAACGAAGCTATCGGTGTATTGCGAATTATCGATGCGAACGCAAATCGAGCTGCTGAGGCATTGCGCACTATAGAAGAGTATGTACGTTTTGTTGTGAATGATGCTCACCTGTCCCAGGCAACCAAGTCGGTACGACATCGTTTGGCGACTATTATGCAATTAGTACCACTGAGCGATCGCTCAGTGGCACGTGAAAGTCAGCTTGATGTGGGTCGCAACTTGACGACAACTGAGGAAACTGATCGTGCCAACGTTTTGGCCGTTGTCGCAGCAGCTTTTGGCCGACTCAAGCAGGCCTTGCGATGTTTAGGGGAATACAGCAAGACGATGTTTTCGGCTGCGGCGGAATTGTTCGAGCAACTGCGCTACGACGTTTATCAACTTGAAAAGATGATCATCAACGTATCCTCAACGGACGAGCGACTTGTGCGGGCCAACGTGTATGCAATTGTTGACGGACAAGGCGATAGTAATGAATTTAGTCGACGCATTAACGAGTTGTGCGCAGCGGGTGTTGACGTTATTCAACTACGCGACAAGAACCTTAATGACAAAGTGCTGCTCGAGCGGGCAATGCTGCTACGTCAAATTATTGATGCAACAGAGTGCACT
>Ga0208879_1001822_pt1 | contig 19587 bp, 21 predicted proteins | sample Knorr_S15_td_Bot_FD_185605 | JGI IMG/M metagenome (GOLD analysis project Ga0208879, IMG submission 185605) | Marine microbial communities from Southern Atlantic Ocean transect - Knorr_S15_td_Bottom_ad_5009_LV_A (SPAdes) (version 2) | ecosystem: Environmental > Aquatic > Marine > Oceanic | place... | reverse complement strand
CTAACACTAGCCCGCAAACAAACAATAGAGAACTACGTCTTTTATTCATGATCTTAGACTTAATGACATATCCCAGCTGGATGCTGATTTTTTGATGTACTTTATATCAAATTCACTAATTGGTCAATCTTTTTTGTTATGACATTTTTTCATGCTATACTGATTATTGAGTTTCTTTTCTTGAAAAAAACATTTGGAGTACAGTACAAATATTAAAATAGTTAGGTATAAGGAATTTTTATAAGAGCTTTAAATATCATTTAGTGGGAAAGGTTTGAAGATTTAATGGAACGCTAGTAAAAAAGATTCGTTGGGTTGCCATTTTTAAAATCAATGATTAATTTTAATCATATTTATATTTATAAATTAATAATTAAGGAATATTATGAAATTTATTAATTTGATACTAGCAATTTTGCTTGCTGGATGCAGTACAACAGGTAATTTTAAAGTTCCCAAAGGAGCAAATCTATATATTTATAAACGCCCAGTACCAGTGGTAATAAATGTTGATGAATCGATTTCTACAGATGAAGTAATTGTTGGTACAGTTACCTCTAAACCATTTTTCTGGTCAGCATCGGGTCGTCCTCCAGGTGGGGGTATCCCATATAAAATTGAAAAAAATGGAGAAATGATTAAAGACGGGAAATTATGTTCAAAATTTAGAGTGGTCTCAATATTTTGGCCTCCTTTCGCTCTTATTTATTGGCCATTAGGTTATCATCCAGATATCACATATGATTTAATCAGTGATGTCCAAGAATGTTATTAGTTGGACAAACAATTGGATGTAATGCGATTTTTAATTTGTCCGTGCCAAAGGACTTAGCAGCAACGCAAAAGTAATCCCCAGAGTGATCGTCAGACCTATAGAGGCCAGTGCAGGAGTTTGACTGAGGAAAAGCAGTCCAAATGAAAGAAGAGTTGTCAAAGCGGAGAGCATAATTGCGAGGCCCGTTTCTTCTGCTCCGTTTTTGCTCTCTGCAAAAAAGATGGTATAATCTACGCCTATGCCTAAGATCAGCAGTGCGGATACAATATTAAAAATATTCAGACTTTGTCCGCTGAAAGTCAAAACGCTGAAAGTCAATAGCGTTGCCAAAGCCGGAGGCACTAGGATTATCACTGCTTTGCGGAAGTGGTATTTCCACAGCAAAAATATAAAAACAATTACATATGCCAATGCCACAAAACGTGTTGTTTCTTCACGATAAAGCTTAAATAAAGCGGTAAATCTCTCCAACTGATTTATATACTCTACACCGGGCAACAGCCGAAACAGTGATTTGACAGCTTCTGGATCGTGTCCGTTGCTCAACATGATCAAGGAAACGTACTCGGAATCTATTTGACCAAGCCACAGATGACGTAACGGTTCCGACACAGGACTTTCCAGCCATTGACTGGCAGTGAAATACTGTTCCGGTTGAGATACTTCTTCAATTAAGCGTTTTCCAATATCATCTTCAAATCCGAGATCAGCCAAGCCTTGCGCTATCGTTTCAGTTTCGTCTATAAAAACCATTCTACTCAAACTTAAATTTTCTGTCTGGGTCTTTCTGGAAACTAAAAAAGGTGCTAAAGACTGAAAATATATTTGCCTGTCTCCGGAAATCAGGATATTGGTTTTGGCATATTTTTTTAATAGTAGCGTAGCTTTTTCCTGAAGCTGCAGCAGTTCCTCAACGGTTTCCCCCCTGACGACGATGAAACGGCTTATATCGAGTCCACCAATCAATCTCCTTATTTTCTCCTCCTCAGTTTTTAGTTCAGGAGAAAGATTTTCCAGAGCACGGATGTCATCATTGTATTGCACCGACATAAGATTCAATACACATCCCACCCCCACCAGCAGCAAGCCTGCGGTCATAAAGCTTTGACGAGGTAGATTGCTGAATAATCTTAAAAACCAGTAGACAGGCAACATTGTGAGAGGTTGGGATGCATATTTAGGTGGGTTTTTCATTAGCACAGGAAACCAGCAAACGACTGTTCCATAAGCAGCCAGCAATCCGACTGAAGAAAAAACCGCGATTTGTTGCAATACCGGAAATGGAGTAAGATAAAATCCCGCATAACCTAAAATACTGGTAATCAGCCCCATCGTGACAGCTGAATAAACAGCATTCAAACCGGCCCATCCGTTCCAGTCATCAGTGGACATGCGATGTTTCACTAAATAATGAAATGCGTAATCAATGCTCACACCGATTAAACTCGCGCCAAAAACCAGGGTTAATAAATGAAGTTTCGGAAAAATAACAGAGCTGACTGTAAATGCGGCGAAAATACCAACAACAATAGGCAAAAAAGCAACTATAATTTGACGCGGACTGCGGAAAGTGAGAAGCATTAAAACTAATATTCCAATCAATGATCCTAAGCCGATGCTGCTGACCTCTCTTTGCGCTTCAGCAGTACCTGCGGCAGCATAGCGGAAAACTCCGCTGGATAATATTTTGGTTCCGTAAATTTCACTCTCAACCGCTTCAACCACTTGTTTGATGTACCGGGATATTTGTAGTTGATGACTTATCTTAAACGGATCGTCGCTGAGCTTCACGTTGACAAGGATGTAACTCATACCGCTTTCTCGCGCAGTCAGCATGCCATCGATCACTTCCAGCTTTCCAGGTGGTTTTGGTAGGGATGCTAAAAATGATGGAAAAAATAAGAGAGGGTCGTCCTTCAGTATTTGTGCTGAATAGAGAGGGAGTGGCGAGTAGAGCAGCTTTTGCAAACGTAAAAGCAACTGTTCAGAAGCATCCTCCTGATTTAATAAGTTGCGGATTTCAGCTGCAATAATTTGATGACGATACGGAAAATAAAATTCATACCATGCTTTCAACTGTCGATTTTTGACTTCAGCTTGAACGCTATTGAAATATTCTGATTTTTCAAATTTTCCTGCGAGTTTCAACGCAGCACTGCGCGAATCTTTTTCACTTTTGTTTCCTACAAGAAAAAATAAACGACGGCTGACTTGATTGGAAAAACGCTCGGCTGATTTCTGGAGCAAAATTTCTTCTTTAAAAGAAGGCAGCAGTGAGAGTAAATTCGTTTCAATTTGAAGACCCCGATTAAAAATAAATGCAGTTGAAACCAGCAAAACAACAACAATAGACAGCCAGAAAACAGGAAGGAATTTCTGCAGGGGAAAGCTATTGGAAGAGTTTTTGTTCAGATTCGCTGAGGGCTTTGGTGGAGTATACTGTGTCATGAAATTGAATTTTAGTAAAATCGCCGTTTACTTCCTTGATAGATAATTTATTGACACGTGCAGTAACACTTCCGGAAAGCTGTATATGCTGGATTACTTTTGCCAACCCGCCCCTGGGAGTAAGACCGACATCCCAGTCATTACCGCTTTGCAAAAATGAAAGTGTAAAGAACTTTTGGAGTTCATCAAATCTTCCAGAAAAGAGCAACAGAAACGCATTCAGGTAACTTTGTATTTGCGCTTTTGCGCCCGCAGGAGTTGCGGCAAGCATTTCTCCGTTTTTACGTTCAAAATATCCTGCAGAAGTAATGACAATCTCAGCTTCAAAAGGTGTATTAATTTTCCAGAATACCCCATAATCCGCCGCATAAAGAAAATTTCCTTTTGTAATTAAAGGAAACTTTAAGACACTAATTTTCTTAGTTTGAACAAAGTCTGAGCGCAGACTTTGAAATCTTCCAATTTGCCGGCTCAACTCTGTTAACTCAGGAGAAAGTGAGTTTTTCGTGATGGGATGATCGAAAACGGTTTCTGTGGCAAAAACTGACATAGCGAAACCAAACATCACCACAAAAAATACTATATAAACAACTCGCATTCTTCGACCTTTTTCAGCAAAATCTTGGGTGATACAAGACACATTTCGTTGTTTTTCATGTCAACAGCAACTTGTGTAGTGTGGCCTGTGGCGAATTTTTCATCTGTTTTTGCATCAGAAATTCGATATATTATTTTTAAACGATTCTCATATTCATGAATTTTTGCGCTTACTTGGATCAACTGATTATAAAGCAAGGGTTGGACATATTTGCAAGAAGTTTCAATAATTGGCCAACTGTATCCTGAAGCCTTCATTTGTAGCACATCATAATCAATAGACTGAAATAATTTAGTACGGACCACTTCGAAATATTTATAATAATGTCCGTGCCAAACATAGTGCATGGCATCCACGTCATGAAATGGTACTTGGATTTCAACTTCTGCTTTCAACTCAGTCCTCATACAACCCCCAAGCTTTTTCCGCAATCAGCGACTTGATTCGACGCAACGTCTGTTCTAAGGGACGATCATCTTCAATAAAATCACATTCACCACGAATCGCATCCAAAGTTTCCCGAATTTGTGGTGTCAAATGGTGGGGTTCAAGGTCTCCGTTTCGTATGCGGATTTCCAAGCCCTGCGTTGCGGCCAGTAAAACCGCTCCAGCGACTTGTTCTGTCAATTCCAAGACTCGAAGGCAATCCCGTGCAGCAATGGTTCCCATGCTGACTTTGTCTTGATTGTGACACTCAGTTGAACGCGAAAAAACACTGGCTGGCATCGTGTTTTTTAAAGCTTCAGCAGTCCATGCGGCAGTGCCGATTTCCATGGCTTTAAATCCGTGACTGATGCATAGCCGTTCTTCAGTGGCTCCAGACAAATTAGCAGGAAGCCCGCGATTATTTTCTGGATCCATCATAAACGCCATTTGTCGATCTAGTAAGTCTGCCACATTGGCCACCGCGTTTTTTAAGCCATCCATTGCAAAAGCGATATGACCACCATAAAAATTACCGCCGTGCAAAAAATCCTCCTGTTCTGCATCCACCAAGGGATTGTCGTTAGCACTGTTTAATTCCGTTTCAATCCATTCCTTCATCCACGGCAATGCATCAGCCAATACGCCTATAACATGTGGAGCACAGCGGAGCGAATAACGGTCTTGCAAATGATGATTAAAAGCCTTTGAATTTCCGGAATGGTAGCCCAGATCTTCCCGAATGTATTTTGCAATCAGTGATTGTCCTGGATGTGGTTTGTATGCAAAAATGCGTGCGTCATAATGTGACTTGTTGCCCTGCAATACTTCTACCACCATCGCTGTAATCCTGCTGGACAAGCGAGACAAATATTCTGCCCGTTGATAAGCAAAGCAAGCGATTGCAGTCATCACTGAAGTTCCGTTCATAACCGCTAAACCTTCTTTGGGCATTAACGTCAAAGGTTGAATGTCCAACTCCTTAAAAACATCCGAGGTTTGCCGGCGTTTTCCTTGATAAAAAACATCTCTCTCAGCCATCAAAACCGCAGCCACGTAGGAAAGAGGTGTCAAGTCTCCACTTGCGCCTACTGAGCCCTCTTCCGGAATCACAGGGATAATTGAAAGGTTGATCAGTTCCCGCATCAAATCCAGCAAATCCATACGTACCCCCGAATGACCGTAGGCCAAGGAATTCAGCCGCACCACCATTACTGCTTTTGCAAGTGGTTCAGATAAAATTTCACCCATTCCGCAACCGTGAAAACGAACTAAATTTTTTGAGAGATCCAACATCATTTCCGGGGGAACAGCAATGATTCCGGATTGTCCGTAGCCTGTGGTCACACCGTAAATTTCGCGATGTTCTTTCAAAGCCTGAGATATGAAATCAGCCCCAGCATGAATTTTGCGATGCCATTCTGGATCTTTCGAAAATTCTACTGGAACTGCATCACGAGCGGCAAGTAATACCTCTTCTATTTCCAGAGTACGACCACCGATTATCACATTTTTGTGCAGAGATTCAGAACATTTCAAAGCTAAACTCGTCTCGATGTTTGGGATGAACGGGACCAAAAATCATGAAAATTAAACCAATGGTGCGGAAAGCGGCAACAATATTTTTCCAAATTGAGAGCATAACTGCAGATCCAATCATGTAGTTTTGTTTCGCGGTGTTTACGGGGAAGAGTGATTTTGTCCGCAAATGGTTCTATAAAGACATCGTAGCGATTCCGCTCTGATCTGACACAAAATATGGTATAAACGGGACACCCCAACAAAGAGGCAAGAATCCACGGACCTTGGGGAAAAGGAGCCAAATCACCCAGAAACGGGACTTCAATCACTCGCCCCGGAGAACCTTCAGTAACACGATCGGCCACTAAACCGAGAGCATTGCCTTCATCGATCAAGTTTCTCAGTTTAAGCATCGTCGATATATCAATGTTTTGGATGGGTACTACATCTTTCAAAGCATCCGGATTGACAATGTTCAGAACTTTCATATAATGGTCGGAGTTTTTAGTATACACTAACGCTTTGATTTCTTTCTCAGTTTCTGTTTTTGCTGCCACCCGTAAAGCATCCAAATTGCCGATGTGGGCGCTCATCAAGACGGCACCATCCTGTTCTTGCAGGCAATCGAAATGCTGCAGGCCGTGCCAGGCCACATTGGCAGTCCAACTGGTTCCGCTCCAAACTTCGATCCGATCGACCATTGAATAACCAAAGTTGTAAAATCTTTGGTAATCATCCCAAATTCCTGGTGGATGTGATAAAACGGATCTGTTTACAGAACTTCCGCAATGCCGATAAATACGCTCGAAAAACTCTCGCGAAAGCAGACGTCCCTCACGGTCGGTCAGAAAAAAAAAAGTCACTACTGGATACAACAAAACACGTGTCAGGAACTTTCCACAAAGCCTGTAGAAGAGCATCATGAAACGTAACCCCCACTCACTCCCGCGCTCATGTCGCAAGTACCACGGAGAACTATTGTCTGATATTTCGTTTGATTGCATTCAAAATGAGTTGTGGTGAGCGCCGCAATGCTTCCAGTAAGAGAAAAAAGTGCAGCGAAATCATTAAAACGTTATCATGAAAATAGTTAAAATGGGAAAGGCCTTCATCATCATAGCGAACTGGTGTTTCAATATTGATAACCGGAACTCTTTCCCAATACATTCTCACAGCGATTTCAGGATCAAAATCCATGCGTTTCCGGAGTTGCACTTGCTCTGCAATTGCATGGAATGCCGACAATGGATACACTCTAAAACCACACAAAGTATCCTTGATCTCAAAAGAAAATGTTTCCAGCCACACAACAAATTGTGTAATTTTTCGTCCGTACACCCGAGATTTTGGTGCGGATTCATCAAAATAAGGTTGCCCCAGCACCAAAGACTCCGGCTGATTTTTAGCAGCCTCAAGAAATTTTACAGCATCTGAGGCAAGATGCTGTCCGTCTGCATCCACTTGTAATGCATGTGTAAATCCTTTTTTATAGGCAGTCAATAATCCCGTAGTAACTGCGGCACCTTTTCCACCATTTTCAGTACGGTTCAGAATCTCCACATTGCTATCTGTTTGCTCTAATTCTGCTAATATTTTTTGAGTTTCGACATTGCTGGCATCATCCACAATCAAATATGGAATTTTCAAATGTGCCAACGAAGCAACCACATCCGCAATGGTCTTCTTGTGGTTATAAATTGGGATAACCACACAAGGATGAAACTCAGCCATGCTCACTCACCTAATCACAAAACGTCCGAAAGTCAGTTTCTGTTTTTCGTTATACAAACTAAAACTGGCTTTGACTTTTTCTACAGCCCATTGTAACTCCATCCAGCAAGTATCATCAGGACGAAGCGGATTAATAAATTTTAAAGCTTCTATGCGTTCAATGAAAAAGGTCTTTTTATCCATTAAACGCTGCATATAAGAGGCCGCCCAGTCGATTTGAGCAACTCCAGGAACAACGGGGTATTGATCGAAATGGCCATTAAAATAAATCAAGTTATCAGGAATGTGCAGTTTTAAAAGAAATGTTTTTTCCAGAGTGTTAGCAACAGAAGAAAATTTTTCAACTTCCTCCAAAATTGTGGGACAACGTACTTCGCTCATTTGCTATCAACTTTTTGTTTTGTTAACAGAGCCTGTAAATCGGCCAGTCTAGTTTTTCCCTGAGCGTCTTCGGGCAGGCGATCCACAAATTTCCATGAACGAGGCAGCAGTATTTGATCAAAAGATGCTGCTAAATGCAACTTTAAGTCGGCAATTATTTTCTGGATTTTCATTTGCTGCAGATTTATATTTACGGACTTATTTAACACAACAACCGCGGCTAAAGGCGGTCTACGCTGTGTAAATGGATGATCTTCACGTAAAAATATTTTTGCCGTATCCACTATTGAATGTGATTCCAAACGCAGTTCCATCTCCGCCAGAGAAAGACGTTTTTCCTCAATTTTCACAACTCGGTCACCACGTCCTTTTAGCAAAAATGTTTTGCCCTTTGCCATTTCAGCAATATCACCGGTGACAAACCAACCATCGTTTTCAACCTCATTGAAAAAAGGAGACCTAACTTTCAGGTAAAATTCCGGAGGCTCCAACGCGACTTCCACTTTGCTGAATGCTTTCCAAACATCATCTTTTATTCCGGAACTTTGTTGACGCCACGCGATACCGCCTGTTTCTGTTGAGCCTAATATTTCGTACGGAGTGAGTCCTGCAGACTCTGTAAAAGCTCTTGAAGTTTCAGTACTCAATGGACCACCTGACGAGAAAATGATGTTGCAGCGTGATGTCATTTCAGACAAGTCAATTAATTCGGGCATTCTTTTCAAGTGAGCCGGACCTGAGACGAGACAAGCGCTTTTACAAGTGTTCATTTTTTTCACTAATTCATTAGGTAAAAAAATTGTTTCATTCTGAAATACTCTTCCTGCATGTAAAGGCCACAAAACCTTGAACAACAAACCGTAAATGTGCTGGTGGGATACTGTTGAAAAAACAGTTGATTTACCCAATTTACAACCCCATATTTCTTCCTGTTCTTCAACCTCGGATTCGAGGTTGCCAATAGTTTTCTTAATCGCTTTTCTTGCTCCTGTAGAACCGGATGTGAAAATTTCGAGCATTGTCCGATCTTGACTCAAGACACTCCTTGCTGGATTCAGAGAATATTTCACCGCTGTTTTTGGATAAAGTACAGGAACAGGAACATTAGCATGTTTAAGCTTACAATCAGTGACAACTCCCTTCAGATCATGATTCAATTCCTTTAAGGTCTGCTGTCCCAAATTATGCGGCAACACCGCAATAGAATCTGCATACCAAATGGCAAATAATCCGACAGTAAAGAGATACGTATCTTCCGTAAAAAGCAGCCAGCGTCCGATACCAATTTCCAGTATTTGTGATGATAAAGATGCCACATCAAGCCTAAAGTCTCCCCATGTATAAATCTGCCCACTGGACTGCGCCAGGGTAGTAGAGGGATCACGCTGCTCAGCTAACAAGCTGGAAAGAGGTATTTGGGCTTCCGGAGCAATATGCTCAGTTTGCATTTGATACAGGAGGTGGAAAGATTCTTTGCAGAATTGGATCGAACGGTGTGCCGACGTAACGGCGGAAACGCCAGTGACGGTAAAGGAATTCAAACAAAAACAACAACCCCATCAGCACATAAGCAACGACACCGTTGTATAAAGTCCAGGTTTCGAGACTGGCGTAAAAAGTAAGGTACAAAGCCGTACTGCCGTTTAACAAAAAAAACAAAGACCATACAAATGTTACTTTCTTGCAATATAAAATCTCAACCGAACTCAAATCTTTGCTGATCGTTCTGGCAATTTTTTCAATAATTACAGGAGGATAGAGCAGTGTTACCGCAAAAGTAAACAACAAGACTGCGTTCACAATTACCGGAAGCAGTAAAAATAACTGCCCCGTGAACCTGTCTGCAGCCTCAAGCCAAGTCACTCCGAGATAAATCAGCAGCGGATAAAGTCCTGCTGTTATTACTTTTAAAATGGATTTTAATCTAAATTGCATTTTCTGCCCGTTTTTCTCTCAGCTTGTTTCTGCTGTAGCAACTGGGACATCTTGTTCCATCAGCAGTTCATACAAATAATCCACAACATCTTGTACCGTTTTAGAGGATTTTAATTTTTCTGCAGATATTTTTGCGTCATATTTATCTTCCAATTGTAAAACTAATTCGATCGCATCAATACTGTCAAAGTCCAGATCCTCTACCAACTTTGATTCTGATTTGATTAAGGCACGATCGATTTCAAAAGTATTGACAATAACATCTTCAACTTGTTGAAGTAATTCTTCTTTATTCATTAATTTTCCTAATTTGTTTTTTCCTGCTGAACAAATTCAACGAGTGACTGAACTGTGGCAAAATGTTTTCTGTTTTCCTCATTTCCTTCAGAAAGTTTTAAACCATATTTTTTTTGTAATGCAATCCCCAGCTCCAAGGCATCGATAGAATCGAGACCCAGTCCATCACCAAAGAGAGCTTCATCACTTTTTATATCTTCAACTTCTATATCTTCCAGAAATAGAGACTCAATAATGAGCTGCTTGATTTCATTTTCGATTGTTGTCATTGAATATTACCTTATTTTCAAAATATTTTAGCAAAAATGTTGTAAAAATTCTAGCTGAAACTGGATCAGATTTAGGATCTTCCAGAACTTGTTCAACTAGTAACGGTTTATGAATATCCACAAGCATTTCAATAGAATGAGGTGGAACCTGATACCATTTCCAGTCCTTCATCAAAATCGATCCCGAAATGCTTAAAACAGCCGGTACAACAGGAAAACCGCTTTTCAGTGCTATCCATGCCGCGGAACGCTTGAAATCCCTTAACTCTGTTGACAATGAACGAGTCCCTTCAGGAAAGATTACTACAGGTGTACCTTGATTAAGTTTTTCTACACAGTCATTTATCAGTTGCTCGGCATCCTCATTAGAAATATAACCTGCAGTTCTAGCAACTCCTCTCATGTAAACTGAATCCATGATTTCCGGTTTAACCACACATACTGCTTTTGGGAGAGTTGCAAGGATAAGAACAATATCTAATAAAGTCGGATGATTTGCAACAAATATATAAGCGCCGGAGGGCAAGTTTCCCAGTCCTTTTGCTTTACCGTCTATCAAACGAAAAACTTTAAGATACCAAAAAAACGCCCGAAACGCATTATGCACAATCCTCTGGATCATGTGTTCACGTTTTTTATCAAAATCTACAGGTATAAGTCCCGCTAGAAGTATTACAAAATTTAAACATAATCCTCCGGCCCCAAAGAGGACAAAAGCCAATCCAGTACCGACAACCATTCGTAAATAGCTGATTAACCGATTAGTTTTTCCCAAGTCCAACTCTGACAGTGATGAAACAAAGTAAACCGTTTTTCAGTGGATAACAACCAGCGTAAAAACAGCAGCGCCTGAGGGAACTTGATAGTTTGTTCTGCAGTTTTTTCTTGTATTGTACAGGGATTTAAACTCAATTTCAGCCTGTAATCTCCCTGATTATTATCTCCGCTAAACAAAAACGCTACTGCATATGGAAATTCAGGAGTTCGTCCATATTGCTTAAAGCAGTCGGGAACGGACTCATCTGCAACTACCAACAATGTCTTTTGTTGCGGAAACCGGTACTGCATGGTCAACACCTCAAGAAAACCATAACAAAACGAAGCTTCACCACCGGACAAAGCTGTTGTTGCCTCCCTGTTTCCTACCTCAATGGAGAACAATCCAGATGTGGTATTGTGTACAGAATGACTGAATTTTTGCGGAGAAAATAAATCTTCGGCGATCAACAAATCAGTGAGCTCAAGTGTTTTTTCCAATTCTCCATGATGTGAAGCAAAAACTGAGTTCACCTCAGACAAATCAATCACATCTCTAAAACTTAGCACAACCTGCATTATCATCCGTCCCAGCTTACTCAAGCGGCGGCGGCGTATCGCCGGAATAAACGGCAGCTTCGGACTGCCATTTACAGGTAGTAAAACTGGATCAACAGCCCAGCTTTTCCACTCGCTTTCAGTTTCTACAGTTGGAGACCAGGCTGACCATTGTGTCAGATTAAGGTGCATTAAGTTAAATCCCTGCTTTTATTTTCACTGATTAATTCCATATCTTAAAAATCAATGAAGTATTGACCCCACCAAAAGCGAAATTATTACACATCACATATTCTGCCTCAAGTTGACGTCCTTCATCCTGGAGGTAATCAAGTTCAGCACAACGCGGGTCAACTTCATGCAGATTGAGTGTAGGTGCAAACCAGTTTTCACGCGCCATTTGCAGAGTCATCCAGGTTTCCAACGCACCGCAGGCACCCATCGTGTGTCCGAAATGACCTTTGAGTGAACTTATAGGAATGCGATCTCCAAAAACCTTATTTATTGCTTCTGACTCGGCGATGTCACCCACTTCGGTTGCCGTACCGTGAGCATTGAGATAACCAATCGCTTCCGGTGGCAAATTAGCATCTTCCAGTGCAAGTTCCATCACTCTTTTCATTCCGGATACTGACTGAGATGTCATATGTTCACCATCAGAATTTGCGCCGTATCCCAGCAATTCCGCATATATTTTAGCACCTCTGGATTGGGCTGTTTCTAAATCCTCCAAAATTAAAGTCGCTGCACCTTCGCCAATTACCAGTCCGTCACGGTTTTTGTCAAAAGGTGCCGGTGTTTGTATTGGATCTTGGTTATTGATTGAAGTTGCATAAAGCACATCGAACATCACCGCTTCTGAAACTGAAAGCTCTTCCGCACCTCCGGCAATCATAAAATCCTGTAGTCCGTATTTAATACTTTCATAGGCATATCCGATACCCTGACTTCCGGAAGTACATGCACTGCAGGTGGGAATAATCCGCCCTTTCAGCTTAAAGAAATGACCTATATTTGCCACGCAGGTATGACTCATCATCTGAATATATGTGGTTGATGAAATACCTTTCAAGCGTTTGTGAACATGAAGGCTTTCGAAAAAAACATGATGTGCAGTTGGGCTTCCGGTTCCGGAACCATAGGCCACTCCCATACGTCCGTCTGTAACGTGAGAGCTTCGAAGTAAGCCTGCATCTTCCAGGGCGAGTTCTGCTGAGCGCGTAGCCAATAACGAGACCCTTCCCATCGAGCGAATCGCTTTTCGGTTATAGTGTTTCGGAAGCTCAAAATTTTTTATGGGCGCAGCTATATGAGTACGCAAGCCTTCAATTTCTTGCCAATCCGGCATGATTTGTATCGCGGAACGTTGAGCTTTCAAACTTTCAAAAACTGTGTCCCAGGTCAATCCAATCGGTGATAAACCTGCCATTCCAGTGACAACTACTCTCCGTGTCATAACATACCTCCGTTAACAGAAATAACTTGTCCGGTGATGTAAGCGGCTTTTTCTGAAAATAAAAATCCCACCAGTGATGCGACTTCTTCAGGTTTACCCAAACGTCGCATTGGGATACGTTTTTTAGCTTCGTCCAAAGGAACTTCTGAGATCATGTCTGTCTCAATAAGTCCTGGAGCAACACAGTTAGCAGTAATTTTGCGTTTCGCCAGTTCTTGTGCCAATGCTCGAGTAGCGCCGATAATTCCTGCTTTTGATGCTCCATAGTTCACTTGTCCGGGATTACCGGCCAATGCGCTGATTGATGAAAGAGTAACTATACGCCCGCCATGTTTCGACAGAATCATCGGCATTATAAGAGGATGCAAGACGTTGTAAAAGCCATCCAGATTTGTTCTCATGACAGTGTCCCAGTCTGCTCCGCTAAGCGCCGGAAATGCTGCATCTGCCGCAACACCGGCATTACAAACCGCGCCGTAAAAACAACCGGATTGCAGAATATTTTCTTCAAGACACTTACGTGTCTCATCTCTTGCAGAAATATCAAAAGGTAATATACTTGCGCAGCCACCCTTAGATTGAATTATTTCAAGCAGTTCCTCAGCTTTAGCGTGATTTGATTTAAAGTTCAACAAAACTTCAAAACCTGCATCTGCTAATTCCAGTGCAATCGCACGTCCAATTCCACGGCTTGCTCCTGTTACTAAAACTTTCTTTTTCATAAATCCGTGATATTTTTTTTGTTTTCCGGTTTGAAAAAGTTTAAGCGTCCGCTCATCAGCATTTCACCATCTTCCGCATTTCGAACAGTGCAGTCAAAGACGCCAAAACCTTCTTGCTCCAATACCAAATTGGCTGAAATCAATAATTCCTGTTGAAGATAAAATTCTTGCACAAATATTTCCACTCTTCTGGAACCTACGAAAAATCCAATTTTCACACGCTCTGCTTCATCCACCTTATCCAAACTACCGTGCGCAGCCACTCCCTGAGACATATACTCCATTCCAATGTAGCCAGGGACACTACCATTTTCATCAGCAAATGGGTCTTGTGCGGAAATCGTCATCAGACAGTCTATTCTCTCAGCATCACGATAAACAACTTTCTCCAGCAAATTCATCGTACCTGAATGAGGAATCAACGCTGAAATATGCGGATAATTTGAACAGTGAAAATCCATAAAATTCAATCAAAGTTACGGCCCATAATCAAGCTACAGTTATTGCCTCCAAAGCCAAAAGATGAACTCATCAGGTTTACCTCACCTTTCGCAGAAATACTTTGTCCCGGACTCACCAAATCAAGTTCCGGAAAATTTTCATCAGCTTTTTCGTCCCAATAATGAGGAGGCAGGGATAGCTGTCTTTCAGGATTTGTCGCAGAATTAAGCAGCATCCAGCAAATTCCGGCTTCAATACTTCCGGCTGCACCTAAACAGTGGCCAAAGGAAGGTTTTGTAGAAGAACAAAATGGAGCTGAGGGAAAAGTGTTTTTAACCGCTCGCGCTTCCATTTCATCATTCAGCCGAGTTCCTGTTCCATGCAGATTTAAATATTGAATTTCATTCGGATCCATTTCAGAATTTTTAAGCGCGTTCTGCATTGCGGACTGAGCTCCGTAGCCATGCGGTTCCGGAGATGACATGTGATGTGCGTCGCATGATTCGCCAACTCCCAGTAATTGAACACCATCCGGAGAACGTTCCATGAGAAAAACACACGCTCCTTCACCCAAATTAATACCGTTACGGTTTCGGCTCATGGGATTGCTGACCTCTGCTGATAACACTTCCAGCGAAGCAAAACCATTCAAAACAAATTCACATAATGAATCCGAACCTCCAACGACAACAGCATCACAAAGCTCCATATTTAAAAGCGCTCGTGCTGAAGCAAAAACTTTTGCACTTGAAGAACATGCTGTCGAAATAGTATAAGCCGGACCGGTGATTCCATTGTATGCTGCGATAAAATCCGCGAGACCGTTCATTTCATGTTGAGCATAGTCGAAATCCTGAGGAAATTGTCCGCTTTCTTTACGGATAGCTAATGCTTGTTCTGTGGACAACATTCCGGAAGTACTGGTTCCCATCACTACTCCCATCCGGAAATCTCCGTAACTTTCCAAAAGTGTACTTACATGTTCTTCAATCTGCTGAAACGCAGTCAGTGCCAATTCATTATTACGGCAGCGGAAACGTCTCAAGTATTCCGGAATATGCGCTAAAGTAGTCTCAACATTTCGGACACCAAACTTACGATTATTGAGCAGTTTCGGTCCTTCAGTCAATGTTGAAGGAACTTCGGAAAATAGCCTCTTCAGTATTTCCTCGTGTGAATCGCCCAAAGCCGACACCATGCCCATTGCAGAAAGTTGGCAAAATCCTTTTTTCATGGAAGTTGATTAGACTGCAGAGTTTGAATGCTTAGCTGGTAACCACGTTCCAAATGTTGAATGAGGATTTTCCCCTGCCAAAATGGACGAGTTTCGTAACTGATACGCATCACAATTTCTTCATTTCTTAATATTTCACGTTTCATTCGCGGTGACTTAAATTCTCTGATTTTGAAACCATCCTGTTGCGGAATCTTTAACCACAAAGCCAGTTGTACATCTACTAAAATATGCTTTGGTGAAAAAGGAAAAGGCCATTCTGCCAAATATTCCTCAGACAAACTTTCACCTGTCCAGAAGACAGTGAACAGCCGATTTCCCAAAGGTGACAGTCCTACCAAAGTGATCTTGTTTGGGCTGATTTCTAATTGAGCCAGCAACTGTCTGGTTTCGCCTCTATAGTTAATTTCCAGACTCTGTAGCAACGAAAGTGACTGTCCGAAACTTTCAGGCGGCAACAGCGAAAATTTCACATCACGGGCGATTTTCAGTGGTTTGACTGAATCCGTATTCTGCGTACAAGCAAACAGACCAAATAGTATTATTAACGCCAACACTCCAGCAAAACTACGGCTGAACAGAAAAATACTGGATTTTCTTTGTGGCTGCATTTCAAGCCAACATTTTCCACATCGGCCCTTTTCCATACGCACCGGACTTTCCGGCTTTGTGACGTAATCGTTCAAAAAGCAGCGGATGGTTCATTTTTTTGTTGAATCCCGGCAGAATCCAATTGTGGTAGTTACGCGATTCTGTTAACAAACGCTCAAACATAAATTCCCGAATTGATTCTTCAACATAAAAAACCGGTTTCAGGCCTATTTCTTCCGGAGCAATCCAACCTTTCTTAATCAAACGATTCGCCAGTGGAGTATGAGGATATATACGGACACCAATCATGGCAATTACAACAGAAGGATCGCACTCATGCACATTTGCAATCGTTTCCTCAACACTCTCTTTGGTTTCTCCAGGAGAACCAAAAATCAGTGAATGGCTGAATTTAATTTCATTTTCTTTGCACCAGCGTGATGCGTCTTTAATTTTGCTAATGGTAAACCATTTTGACATTGAGGCCAACCCGACATTGCTCATTGAATCAGAGCCAAAATCAAGTGCGTCACAGCCCGATTCTTTGTAAATCGCAAACATTTCCTCATCAACAACTCCGGGCGAGGTGTAGGCAGTCCAATGTACTTTCAGCCCGCGTTTAATAATTTCATTACAAATTGCAACTGAATGGTCTCTGGGATAGTTGAAGACATTGTCCACGAAAAAAAAATAATCAATCCCGTATTCATGAAAACAAGCTTCCATTTCATCAACCACTTTCTCAGGAGACCTCTGACGCACAGAGGAGCCTTCCAGCAAGGGATATGAGCAATACGCGCATTTGTAACGGCAACCACGTTTTGTTTGAATATTAAGACTGCCTCCATCTTTAAAATAACGTTGCGTTTCGAGCAAGTCCCACGCAGGTGTCAAATCATCCAAATTAACTTGTCCGCCCTGAGCATGATAAATGATTCGTTCAGGTTGCTTTCCGTTCGCTAATTTTTCCAGCAGTTCCAGCAAAGCTATTTCACCCTCACCGGCAATTCCATAATCAACCCCAAGTTTTTCTATAAATTCTTCCGGAAACAATGAAAAGGCCGGACCTCCTACTACAATCGGCGTCTCGGGTGCAGTGTCCCGGCAGATCCGGACTACCTGTTTAAAATGTTCAAAGTATGAAACTGATTTAGGATAAGCGGTATTATCAACATTACGCAGTGACAAACCAATCACGTCAGCTTTTGTTTCCCAAATACTCTTTTTCAAACCTTTCTCAAACTCAACCTGGAAAGTCATGTCAAATATTTCACACTCGTGCTGTGCCCGACGCATTGCCGAAGCCAGATAACTCAGACCAATTGGCGGAACAGGATCCGGCATACGAGTCTGATTTGTATTAACAAACAATAAATTCATCGTAAAATCCTTTGAGGTGTTGCTCTTGAGAATTACTCAAATCAATGTTTTCGTCTTTCAATTCCGGATAATATTTTTGCGCTTCAAGATAGATTTCTGCCGCCAGTTCTTGTGCGGATTTGATGTTTTTCCGTAATTGCTGCAAAAGGACTTCATCTTCCTGAAATTCCAACAAATTCCGGTTCAGTTGCTGAAGTAGAGGTATTTCTGCATAATCGAGAAAAAATCCGTTAGCATGTTTTTGATCATCATCAATTGCAGCCCAGTCACGAAACAGATTCTGCAACCTTACATTTAAGATGAAAAAATCGCTGAGAATCGGTCGTACAAGTTCCATGAACTTAAGATCGGTCAACTTCTGCTTGAAAAACAACGGTCCTATTCCGCCCCAATACATCATTAAATCCCAAATAAATTTTGAACTCATGACTTTTGAATTCGCCATCGTTGGATATTGATCTTCATAAATCGGCATAAATCCCGCAAAAATGGAACGAAACGTCCGTTCATATTGCTTGACTTCAACTGAAATATTTTGACCTGCCAGAGATTTAGAAATAATATCAGTGATAAAACCATTGTTCATACCGATAAAGTCACTTCCCGGAGAATAGAGCGGATCCAGAAACATTCCGGAATCCCCAGTCAGACACCAGCCATCCTCTGAATACAACTGTTTGCAACTATAAGAAAATTGCTTCAGTGCAAGAAAATCCTGAAAACAATCCAGATTGTCCTCGACCATGGCCGAACATTGTGGTTCGTGTTTTTTCAACCATTCTAGAGCCTTTTCAAAAGTATTGATTGACTTATAAGCATGAAATCTCTCATCGGCCACAATACCTATACTGGTAGAACCTGATGATAATGGAATCAGCCACGTCCAATAGCCTTTTCCATACAAATGATTCGTGCTCGCATAGCGGGTGAGTTTATTACGTTTTAGCCACTCAACATCAGTTGACCAATCGTCCACATTGATTTTGGCTGCAATCCTAAACCAAGCGGCATTGATGTTGTGCTTGATGCTTTTGGCCAAGCCTAATTTTCTTTTCAGCAAGCTGGCACGTCCACTGGCATCCACGAGCCATTTTGCCTTTAAACTATGAGTTTCACCTCTCTTTTTAAATATAACACGGGAATCATTTTTTGCCAGCTCCAAAACTCGAACACTGGCCTCACTGATGAGGTTGATACCCAAATTTTCACAGTGTTTCGCTAAAGCGTTTTCAAAGCGCCCCCGATCCAATTGGTAGCTCCAAACTGTCAAAAATTGACTCGGTCCAAGTTCTGTACGAAGTGTAATGTCCCGATTATCGTCGCGGGTAAAAAAGAAACGTAATCCTAGTTTTCTGATTTCCTGATCCAGTATATTTTTCAGGCCCAATATTTTTTCAAAGTAATGACTGCCGACTTCTACCGTGGATTCTCCTACCTTCAGAGCTGCCTCCGGTCTAGGAAAACGGGCTTTTTCTATAACCATAATGCTTGCATCTGGCACCTTATTTTTAAGTTGAATAGCAAGAGAAAGACCAGCCAAACCACCTCCCATTATAACGACATCAGATTTATCTTCTATTAATTCCTTCATTACCCCCATAACTTATCAAATACTTTGAAATTGTCACTTCTAGATATGTTTTTGAAATAATACAAACCTAACTACTATCTGGAATAGTTTCATCCTACTCTGCAAGAATAATTATATCCATTCAAAAATGATGCATTCGTAAAAAGTCAAATTTAGGAAATACGTGCTTAATAATATCAACAAGTTACATTTAAGAAAATTGCCAAAAAAGGACTTTTTACGAAACCATCAAAAATAGGTGTCTTTCAGCCCTTATATTCAGTACTATTTGGTAACACATGTTATTCGATCCATTCCAACAAATAACAAATCCCAATTTACTTATTTGATAAAAGACTCTATTATTATGGACGTAATAATAGCTCAGAAATCCCTAATATGATAATTCTATTGAGCGTGTCAATTGGGGGTATAAATGGGGGTATATTTGGATTATAAATAAAATATATACTATAATTTCAATAACTAAAACACTATATG
>Ga0208879_1001821_pt1 | contig 19602 bp, 11 predicted proteins | sample Knorr_S15_td_Bot_FD_185605 | JGI IMG/M metagenome (GOLD analysis project Ga0208879, IMG submission 185605) | Marine microbial communities from Southern Atlantic Ocean transect - Knorr_S15_td_Bottom_ad_5009_LV_A (SPAdes) (version 2) | ecosystem: Environmental > Aquatic > Marine > Oceanic | place... | reverse complement strand
ATGTACATTGATCATATCGGTTAATAATCCCAAAGAACCGCTCCCTGATAGTGGTCGCATGAGTGCTAAGGGCAGATTCTCTGGCGGAAATCCTATCAAGGATAAAGCAGGAGAAAGAAAATTGAGTAATAAATCTAATGCGCCCGATGCACGAAACATCCCAATAGCTACTAGAATTGCAACTAGATAGGGAATGATACGCACAGCAATTGTGAATCCATCTTTTGCCCCTACTACGAAAGTTTCATACACTTTTACTTTTTTAAATATTAGCCCATAAAAGGGAATACCAACCAACAAAAAGGGAATAATGAATTTTGAAAACTGGTTAATGCTACCGACAATTAATTCAATCATGATTGACTCTCATCGCCAACAGAAAAATGTTTTCGTTTTTCTAAAAATTTGACTGCTGTAATGGCAGCAATTGTGGACATGCCAGTGGCAAAAATAGTGGTAATAAAAATCTGGCTGGAAGTCGCTCCCATGAGTGCCATAACCGTTGCAGGAAGAATGAGCTGCACACTGGATGTATTTATGGCCAAAAAAGTACACATGGCGTTTGTGGCAGTCTCTTTATTCGGATTTAATTCCTGAAGCTCCTCCATGGCTTTTAAACCCAATGGTGTGGCTGCATTTCCCAAACCCAAAATATTCGCTGCCATATTTAAAACAATGGATCCAATGGCGGGATGATCTTCCGGTACATCGGGAAAAAGACGAATGGTGATGGGGCGTAGTCCTCTAGCAATGATTCGAATGAGCCCTGACTCCTCTGCAATTTTCATGATACCTAACCACAGTGCCATAATGCCAATTAAGCCGATAGCGAGATTAACTGCAACTTTTGCCATATCGATAGCTGCTTCTGTTACCGCATCAATGTTACCAGTCAATGCACCAACCACCACGCCGATAAACATCATCCCAAACCAAATGTAATTCAGCATTTATTTTTCCTTATTTAACGGGAGATTCTAAAAAAGTTAAAGAGGGTGAATCAGAGTTTGCATCTAATTGCACCGGAATTGAAATGGGAAGTGTCGCTTGATATATTCCATGTCCGCAGGGGAAATTCGAAATGATGGGAATATCCAGATCGCCACATACATCCATGACTATTTCATTTGTAGATTTCCCAAATGGATCATCATCATCTTTCATGTCAACTAATTCACCTATAATGAGACCTTTAATATTTTCAAACATGCCCGCTTTTTTCATGTGTACCAACATACGGTCGAACGCGTATAAATATTCATCAATATCTTCAATAAATAGAATTGCACCAGCTGTATTTAATTGATCCGGTGTGCCTAACCGATTGACCAATAGGCACATATTCCCACCCCAAAGGGGGCCCTTTGCTTTTCCAGGTTTTAAAATGCATGCTGGTAGTTCTGATGGCGATTGGATGGTAACAGATTTACTTCCAAACAGGATATTTTCCATGAGATCAAAATTATAATTGACCATTCCTTTTTTAAATGTGGTGAGCATGGGACCATGAAAGGTAATAAGCCCTGTTTTTTGGGTTATGGATGTGAGAAAAGCAGTTAAATCGCTATACCCCATGAATATTTTTGGGTTTGCCTGTATAAGATCATAATCCAAAAGAGGTAAAACACGGTTGGCGCCATACCCACCACGAGCACAAATAATAGCATCAATGTCCGGATTGGCAAACATGTTATTTATATCATCTGCTCTTTGTTGGGGCGTTCCAGCATATGTGAATTCTTTCAAAAAAACACTTTCACCCAAAACCAGTTTATATCCTTTGTTTTCAAAAACAGAAACAGCTGTTTTTAAGTCAGATTCATTCAGCCAAGATGATGGACTCACCACGCCAATGGTAGCATTTGGTTTTAGGCCGGGGGGGTTAATCATGAATTAAAATTCCTAAAATATCGTCCTGTAATTTTCGATATTCTTTCGATGAACCAATATAACCATTCATGAGCATGGAAAAAGCCAGCGGTCCGTATTGTGGTGAAAAGGCATAACCGGATAAACAACTGACCCCGGATAGACCCCCTGTCTTTGCGCGAATTTTTGAACCAGATGATTCCAACCGATCTTCCAGGGTTCCCTTAAATCCGCCCCCAGGAAGGACATATAAAAAATCGTCTTTGTATGGACTCGTATACATGTAGGTGAGCAGTTGTATAAAGTGGTCTGCACTGGTGAGATTGTAACGGGAAACACCGGAACCATCTGCAATCCGAATTGATGATGTATCAATTCCTGTCGAATCGGCTAAGAAAGATTTTACAGTCGTTATTCCATCGTTCCAATTACCGGGTTTATCATCAGAGATTCCCAGAGTTTTTACATATAATTCTGCCGTAAGATTATCACTTTCTGTCATCAGGTTTAAGGCTGATTGGAGCAATGAATCGGATTTGTGGGAAACCAATAGTTTGGCATTTTCAGTCAAATTTCCAATCTTAATTTTCTTTACGACTGTACCATGTTTCTCCAACATCTCTTTAAGTACTGTTCCTGCAAATAGTGGGGGGTGAACAATATTCCGAATCAGGGTATCTATAGATGACATATCCAGAATTTCACCACTTAAAGTAAATGAATTGGAACGTCCAGCCCAGTCACGTTCAATTTTAAACTTTTGAAAATCAACGGTATCATTCACTGTTATTGATTGGTTATCAATTTTGATATAATGTGTAGGTGGGTTTGTAGTGATCTGAACTGGATATCCTAATTTCCCCGGTTGAATATAAAAATCTATGCAGTTATCATTTAGAGACATTGCACTAATAGGGGCAGCATACCACCACGATCCTTCATCCCACATCCATCCTTCACCATAATGTAGCGTATCCATTAAACTTTCATCAACAAAAAGTGTATCCACATCTTTGATATTGTTTGCAACAAATTGTGCAAGTGAGTCTAACTGTTCCAAAGAAAAATCAGGATCACCTCCACCTTTTAGAATAAGATTCGATCCGTCAAGGTAAATGGATGTTTCAAAAATAAAATCTGCTCCAAGATTAGATAGCACTGCAGCGCAAATATAGAGTTTATTATTGCTTGCAGGAATGAGTCGTTTTTGGCTATTTAAAGCGTATAATGTTTTACCCGAATTCAGGGAAGTCACTTTAATACTCATATTCACATCCAGGCCCGAATCCACAATAAGTGTGTTGATCTCTTTTCTCAGTGTTGGCTGTCCTGGATTATACAAGAGTGCTTTCGGTGGTGCACAGGAGGTTGCGAAAATCCCCGTTAGCAGAAAATAGATTTTTAAATTTTTCTTCATTTTATTCGTTTACCAGATGAATAAAGTTATTCAAAATTTCTGTACCAAATTGAAATGCATTTTCAAAATCATGAAGTGCAATTTGATTCCTTTCAGCAAAGGGTAGGGTGGCTTCAATATGGGGTTGAAAAGTCCAAATGGGCTTGGATAAATGGGCCAGCCCTTCGATGTGGACCATATCACTGGTAGCGGAAATTTCAAAATCATGTGGGCAGGAGATAACACCTTCCTGATGAGAATAAATAAGAGGTCCCAATTTAGATTCAACCCATAATTCATTTTTACGGAGAGCAACAATTCTCGTCCCCTTCTTTTTTTCTTGGCCCCAAAGATAACCCACAATTCCCCCAAACATATGGGCCAATAGCTGGTGACCATAACAAATACCCAAGATTGGAATTTCTTTTTCAATCGATTTTAATAAAATATCCTGGAGATTTTTTTGCCAATCAAGATCATCATGGACGGAACATGCACTGCCCATTAAAATGATTCCGTAAGTGTTTTGTAATTCCGAATTCATGCTGTCCTCTTCAGAAAGTGCGGGAAGAAGATAAGTATACCGCATTGATGACAAAGAACTTATATGATTGAATGATGATATTTCCGGTTTTTGGATAGAAGGATCTATCACCATGAAAGACTTATTCGACATGTAGGATAAAATTTATTTGATAAATAATATTTTTTGTGTTGTTACCCCTTGACCATCTTTTGTGAGATGGAAAAAATAGGGACCGGATTTTAATCTATTTGAAAGTTGATTTGGAAGATGAAATGTGGTTAATTTTTTGTCACTTATCTGAATTTTATAATTCCAAACATTTTGCCCGAGTATATTATAGAGATTTAACTGGTATTGTCCTTGTTCACCTTCGATTTGAATAATTCCGCGACTATTAAATGGATTCGGATAAAAAGTAAGATATGGTTTTGTTGGGAGAAGGTCTTCAATAGTAACTGAAAGTGTTGTATCAATAAAGAATTCCATGGCGCGATTAAAATAATTAATCCTGTCATTTTCGTTGAGAATTTCCAGAGGTATAGAAGATAGCAAAGACGGAGGATCAGTAACAGCTACGCCTAATATTATGCCAGAGGAATCTAAAAGAATGGGATAAGCCAATGATTCATCCAAAGGACCACCAATGCTATTCACACTGTCAATTCCAATATTTGTGATCAAGTTCGAACTTGAATAATTATCATATGGTATGTGAATGCCAATAAATTCTGTTGGAACGGGTACGGATCCTGTAAAATCAACACCAAGATAATTTTGTAAAAAATCATTTCCTGTTGAAGTTGAGACAAAGGATTCGGTGGATTTAGATCCCATGATCCAAAAAGATAAATCATCTAATTGGTTAATTAAACCATGATGGATCGGGTTTGCTGAATTTCCCGTGAGAACAATAGGTAAATAGTTTACGGGAATTGTAAAAGATGTATCTAATTGAAAAACGGATTGATGAACTGAAGTAATTCCAACTTCAATTTCGCTAGAAAGTAACCCTATATTTTTAAGAAATGGGTGGGATTGGAGAATCCCTTGTTGATTGTAATTATCAATCAGGAATAAGCCTTTTTCATTTTGATTTTTTCGAAAAACGAATATATCCGAAGGTTCACTTTCGTTAGGGAAAGGAGCATTATCAACAGCAGTCATCCTGAAAAAAGCCAAACTATTGGAAAAAGAAGGTGCATTGAATTCTGTCATTTCCCACGTTAAATCGTATTCATTATGGTTATTATTCCAATTAATTGCATCGTAGCTGAAATAAAGGCGATATCCAACTAAATCATTTTCTGAGTTTGGATTCCATTTAAGTGTAAATCCATTTCCATTTGGTAGAATAGATAGTAGTTGTGGCGGATCAGGTGATATTTCATCAGGCTCAACAACTTCTACCCATTGTTCTAGCGTATCCGGTTGCATATAATGATCAAATGTCACGACTCGAATCAAATAATTACCATGTGGCCAATTACTTACATTTAAAGAATTATTTGATGATACATTATTTGAAATGGTGTAACGATACGTACTTGTGCTGGAACCATAGGCATATACATTGTTTATATAACTATTGGATGGTTTATAGGAAAACCAGAATGGATAAGATGGTCCAAAAACAGATGCACCGGTAGAATCAAACACTTGATATCCAATTTTATAAATACCATTATTGTCACCAATAGGACCATCATCTGTATGATCAGTTGCCTTACAAACAATATCAACACTACCGTATATTCGATTATTCTGAAATTCAGTTTGGGTCCCATCAATATAAAAGTGAATATCATGAACCGTTGGATTGTACTCATCTTCTAATGGGGATAAACCACCCGTTGTGCGAATGGCATTTATTTCTGACCCGGGCCAGCCATCCTTGAAATGAATATGATTCCAAGAATTTGTCCAGCCAACAATAGTTTGAAAAGCTTCAACTTGATCACCGACATTCAGATTGGGGTTGGCATCTACGTGTACGTAGGCATATCGCCCAACACGAATCCATGCATTGATGCCATAATCGTTAGAGGTCCCAATACTTTCCACTGTCCCATCAATCACAGAATAAACCGCTCCACCTTCAGTAAGGTGAATATCCACTGCATCATGAAAATGATCAATATCCCCAGATGAACCAGACCGGCACTCACAAAAAGTAGCATTAATATAATGTTGATCAGAAAATGGTTGGCAGGGCCAATTATAATATTGGCCAAAAGCAGATGTACTTATTAGGAATATGAATGCAGAAATGATTGTTTTCATGGACTCATCATTTAATTGTAAAATGGAAAAGATTTGTATCCGCCTGAATAAAATAATCTGTTCCCGAAACGGAAGGAACCAATCTGATCTCGTCATAAATTCCATTGGTTATGATATGTTCTATCAGTTCTTCTCCATCGATTTCAATGATGATGATTGATTGATATTTAATACCTTCCGGACCCACTTCTATTTCTTTGCTCCCAAAAATGAAAACCGACCCGTCGTGCACAAAGGGTTGGATTGGGTGGAATAGGGTTATAAATGGAAGGATTAAAGGTGCATGTGTGGTAGCTGAATCAATGATACGAATTTGATTACGATGGATAAGATAAAGTTTTTCACCGTTCCATTGGATGAATTTTGGTCTTTCGATTAAAGGAATATCAGTCAGATTTTTTGGATCATTCAATTCAAGGAGCAGAAGAAAAAAACTTTGAGGGAGGTCGGAAGACTGTCTCCGGGATCCGATTATGGCAAATAAACCACTTTTTGATATACTGAAAAAATCCGGTTTGGATAATGGAATGGATCTTATTTTCTCAGAAATGAAAGTTGATTCATTGAGACTGAAAAGAGCGATATTATTGGGGACACGATGATAAAATGGGGTTTCCATTCCAAGCAAGAAATGATTCCCTTTATATTCTGAGTGTAGTAATGATTGTTCATGGCTCCAATAATCATTATTAAATAAGGAATTGTCATATTGTTTTTTTCCTATAAAATCATACACAGAATAGGATTGATTTTCCGGCTGAAGAAAAAGGATGTGGTTTTCGGAAATGATTTGCCGGGGAATTGAGCGATCAGTTGGAATGTTAACAGCAATGGATTGTCCCGTGTATTTCATATCTTTTAAAAATTGAATTTCAAAAATATGATTACTATCGAATGTAGATTTTATGAAATAAACCATTGTGTGATTTGGTTTTTTCTTCAAGGATGATACTTTAATGATTTTAGATGAATCATTTTGATAAACGATTTTGTCGCCGAGATAAACTTTATTTTCATAGTAAAATAAGATTTGACCTGAATTCATTGAAATAAATACAGCATCATCCTTTATAGTTCTCACGAAAGAATTTTGAATTTCCGCTTGACCGTTCAAAGATGCCAAAAAGAAAAATACTAAAATAACACTACTTTGTATTAGGAATGATTGAGATCGATTTTTCATAGGTTGATTTTATTTATTATTTGATTTGTTTTGAAATGAAAATATAATATTTATTGAAAAGTTAATTTTCACTATTTACTTTATTTTTTTTTATTTTTCTTGGTTTTTATCATCTATCATTAATAGAATTGCGGCCGGTTAATGGGGTAATCATAGAATTATGATTTATCCATTAAACCGCGTCTTAATAAACAAACAAGGAGTAAACTATGGATAAAATCGTTAATAAGTCCTTTGTTGTGTTACTAAGTGCAGTGATGATTTTTGGTATTCTACCAACCACTGTGTCTGGTCAACCTTCAAATGGTTTCACAACGTCCTGGTCGTTAGATCCAAATGATGCAACGGATCTTTTTCCATTCGCTGGTTTTGGTGCCCAGAGTGTTCTCGCTGGAATGGATTTTGACGGTGATGGTCACCGTGAAATCTTATTCTCCATGGACGAAACATTGGCACCTGGCGGTCCTGACCCAGGAAAGTTAGGTATTTACCTTTATGAAAATAATGGAAATGATTCCTATGAATATGTTTGGCACTTTGTAACACCAGAACCCGGTAATTCTTTACCCGCTATGAATTATGGTGATATTGATAGTGATGGTTTATATGAAATTTATTTCGGTCAACCACCATCAGCAGGGTCAAACAACGATACATGGGGAACTTATATTTTTGAACAAAATACAGATGGGACTTTTCCAACAACGCAAACAATGTTGTTTCAATATGGAGTGACTTACGCAGAAAACTTTCGTCCTGCTAGCTATTCAATTGCTGACGTGGATGGTGATGGCGTTAAAGAATTAGTCACTGTTGATCGTGGAACACGTATTTTGTCAGTTGATCAATTAGCTACAGATACATTCGATGAATTTGCATCATTTTCCAATGAACTTTGGGATACAGACCATCTTGGCGGCGGCGGCGTTTATAACGTTGACGTTGTTGACTTTGACGGCGATGGCCAATTAGAAATTTGGGCCAATACATGGGATAACTTTTCCATGGCTATCTTTGAAGCTGATTCAGGTGTTGCTAATTCTTACACACTTCAAGCTGATTTGAATGGACTTTTTCCAGATAATGATCCAGGATCATTCCGTCGAAATGGATTTGCTTTTGACGATGCTGACAATGACGGCGCTTTAGAAGCCTGGTTTCCAATGTCAAATGGAAAACTATATTTCCTAGAAGATGTAGATGATGTTTCTGCATTATCTGTAGATGATTTTTCTGAAGTAGGTGCTTTCTCAGGGCGTAGTCGTGGTTCTGACATGACAGATATCGATAATGACGGTAACCCTGATATATTCACAGCCAATGGTTATGATGAAACAGTTAGCCGTATCGAATATAATGGAGTTGGTGATTTAGCTGACTCAGCAAGTTATACTTGGTCTGTCATTTATTCAACTGCAGGTGAGCCAACCGATCGTTATTATCCTTTAGATGCCTCTGACTATGATCTAGATGGTGACGGATTTAAAGAGGTCATTTTGACTAATATTAGAGCTTCAGAAGCAGGCCAACCTGCGATTATAGTTTTAGAGTACAATCCAGCTGATGACAGTAATGATATTGCTGATGGTTGGGACTATGATGCAGATGTACAAGGTGCTGATTTTGATTCCTTATTTAATTCTAGTATTCGTACGGCGATTGCAGGAATGGACATGGATCAGGATGGTGCAAGAGAGGTCATTATGACTAATTATTTAGGACATCGCGCAATTGTTTTCGAATATACAGATGGTGTTTTCGAGGCAGTTTGGGCTTCACCTGAAGATACGGCAAGTCACTATGGGAGCAACCCACGAACTGTAGGCGTTGGTGATATGGATGGCGATGGAAAAGAAGAAATCGCTTTCCCATTAGCATCTACTGGTCAAGAAGGCTGGTGGTTCTTTGAATGGGACGGTGTTGTTGGTAGTGACAATTATGGTACGACTTATTCATCCATCAACTCTGTTGAAATTGACACTTGCTGTGCTGGCGATGGTGCCTCATTCCGTGGAGATCATGAAAGAACAACCATTATGGATATCGACGGTGATGGTAAACAAGAATTGGTTACATCTATCCGTCGTGGTGGTACCCGTGGTACCCTCATTACATCTGTAGAAGGAGATATCGAACATAATGCCGGCGGCGGCGGATTCGAAACCTGGACATCTGAATTCTTTGTGAATAAAAGTGACTTTGGTGGCGGATCTCCATACCAATCTCTTCCTGCTGATCTGGATGGTGACGGAACATACGAAATCGTTAACCATACTTGGAATTATTTCAACTTTTATAATGTTGACGTAACTGGTGCAGATAGTTATGCAACAGCGGAGGTTGGTGCTGAAAACAGTTATTTCCAAGCTACGTATCCAAATGATCATGTTTCTCTATTTGGTGGAACAACTGTCGATATTGATGGTGATGGAAATGATGAATGTTATTTCCCCAACTATTATACAGGTAACCTTTGGGTTGTAGATTATGATCCGGGTGATGATGTATTATCTATCAATGCTGACCATGTTAATATGATCGCACCAGGTGCTGGTGCTTTTTATGCCAGTGCTTTTGATGTTGATCAAGACGGTTCAAATATCTTTGTTGGGTCTGGCTATCCTCGTACCGTTACAAGTACTGAATTTAACGGAACAGATCCAAGCGATCCATCAGGATATACAACTAGTTTAGTGTATGCTGGTGAAAATGACTTACTGACCAATATTACGGTTGTTGATTCCGGAGGTGTAGTAAACACAACATACGGTAACACTGGCGCGTTTGCTTCCAAAGTACAAGCGGAGTGGAATGGAGATGGAATTGACTTTGATAGTGACGGTAACTATGAAGTCTTTGTCAGTTTCCAAGGGGGTGCGGATAGTATTTATACAACTACTTATACCCATGATGGATCAAATTGGGATACAACTGTAACTGCAGTTGCCAATGATCGTAATTGGGCAGGCCTTTTACTTGAATATAGTGAAGGAACTGTAGGTGTCGATCCTATTACCTATGTTACGCCTAACGACTATAAACTCTTTTCGAACTACCCGAACCCATTTAACCCTTCAACAATGATTGAATATCAGCTTCCGCTGAATAAAAATGTTACTGTTAAGGTTTATAATCTAATGGGTCAAAGTATACGAACACTTGTCAGCAATGAATTTAAAAATGCTGGACGGCATGCAGTACAGTGGAATGGGTTGAATGATGCAGGTCGCAAAGTGGCCAGTGGTGTTTATATCTATTCACTTGAATGGGGAAACTTCAAAAAGACTAACCGCATGATGTTGCTTAAATAAAAAACTATTGTAACAATTTTATGTTACGATTCATTGATTTAAGCATCTAAAATAAACAAAATGCCCCACCTAATGGTGGGGCATTTTGCGAAACTTTCCTTATTGATTTTCCTTCGGAGTCGTTAATGATTCAAAGAATTTTTTTTCATAACATTTTATTTATTCTAATATTTTCATCCCTGATAATTGCTGGCACGGGAAAAGTAGCCGGGGTGGTAACCAGTAAAGATACTGGAGAGCCATTACCAGGTGTCAATGTTTTTATTTCAGAAACAGGTTTGGGAAGTGCAACAGACCTAGTAGGGAACTTTACGATTTTAAATATCCCTCCCGGATTATACACGCTACAAATTTCTTATATTGGCTACGCCACCCATAAGATTCAAGGTATTCGAATTAGTACGGATCAAACAACCCGACAAAATATTTCTTTAATACAAGAAGTGATAGAAGGAGAAGAAGTAGTTGTAATGGCTGACCGTGCCATGATCCAAAAAGATTTAACCGCATCTCAAACTGTCCGCACAGCCGAGGAGATCAATGAACTCCCTGTAGAATCATTCTTGGGCGTACTTGCCACACAAGCTGGTGTAAATCAGGGTGCTGGCGGAGAACTTCATATTCGCGGTGGGCGATCTAATGAGATTGGTTATTATATTGATGGTATTCCTGTGTCTAATCCATTTTTTACAAATTCTCTTGCCATCAATGTTTCCAATAAAGCACTAGAAGAAATGAAGGTGGTGAGTGGTGCGTTTAATGCAGAATATGGCAATGCAATGAGCGGGATTGTGAATATCCAGATTAAAGAAGGTGGACCCAAATATGAAGGTAGTATTTCGTACTATTCTGGAGATTACATTTCAGATGATACAGATATTTTTACAAATATTGAAGATGTAAGTATGTCTGCCAATCGTGTTTTAGAGGGGACCCTTTCTGGCCCAATACCAATAATTGGGAAAAAACTCACATTTAATATCAGCGGTAAATCAACCCAAGATGAAGGATATTTATACGGCGTGAGAGAACATAAACCGGATGATTTTGCCTATTTCCCAGCTTCAGGAAACTGGTATGTAGAAATGAGCGGAGATAGTAGTTATGTAGCCATGAATCCTCGATCAAATTTTCATGGATTGGCAAAACTGACATTAAGAGTTACTCCGAGATTGAAGATTTCCACCCAAGCATTAATTTCTCAAGGGCAATGGAAATCTTATGTCCATTCATATAAATATAATCCTGATGGAACGTATAATTACAATAACAATAATCAAAATTATTCGATCAAAATAAACCATGCGTTGAATGAAAGAAGTTTCTATGAAGCAAATTTTTTCCAGAGTACAACTGATTTTAAACAATACGTTTTTGAAGATCCAGCGGATGATGGATATATCTCAACCGACTGGATTGATACAGAACCGAGTTCAGCGTCATTTGTTTTTGGTGGGACCCAAATGGGTCATAGTTACCGAGAGTCTAGTTCTCGGGGTGGAAAAATTGATTATACAAATCAAATTAATATTCACCATGAAGTTCAAATGGGTACAAGTGCTCGCTTAGATAATTTAAGAGAAAGGAATTATACTATACTGTATAATGATGATTATGATGAACCCACTGTATTAGAAGAGAATAAAACACCTTATCATAATTATTATAACAGTGAATCCATTCTTGTATCCGGATATATCCAAGATAAGATTGAGTATGATAATGTCATCGTTAATGCGGGCATACGTTATGACCAATTTGATCCAAACACGGATTACCTTATAGATCTGTTAGATCCTCAAGGAGAGACGGAAAGGGCTACAGCTAAAAAAATGGTTTCTCCTCGGTTAGGGATTGCTTTTCCAATTACAGATGAAGGAATTCTCCATTTTTCCTATGGCCATTTTTATCAAATGCCGACGTTAAAACGTCTTTATAAAACAAGTATTTTTGGTGCAGGATTATCGCCCAGTATTGGATATGGAAACCTAAAACCTGAAAAAACAGTTCTATATGAATTTGGTTTTCAACAACAACTTGCCCGTTTTCTTGCAATAGATTTGAGTATTTTCTATAAAGATATTCGTGATTTACTTGCAATACAGTCAATTCATTATGAATCTCCTCAATATGGTCCATCAAACTATAGTATTTATCAAAATAAAGATTATGGTTCGGTAAAAGGAATTACAGCTAGTTTAACAAAAAGATATGACCGAACCACAAAAATAGCAGCATGGATAGATTATTCTTATCAAGTTGCAGAAGGGAATAGCCTTCAGTCCGGTTCGTTTTATTTTAATGCTTTATCAGGGGAAGAAGAAGAAAAGAAAATTGTACCTCTATCTTGGGATCAAAGGCATATTTTAAATGGCACGGTTATGATTGGAATCCCCGGTAATTGGACCATGAGTTTCATAGGTAAAATCAGTAGTGGGTGGCCCTATACACCGGATATTGTCAATGCAAATTATGTCCCAGACCCCAATAGTGATCAGAAGCCCTGGCTAAAAAATCTGAATATGCGTTTTCAAAAATCATTTAAAGTAGGTGGATTGACTTATGGATTATTTGTTAAAGTTTTCAACCTCCTAGATACGAGAAATGAGAGGTATGTTTTTGATGATACGGGGCGTGCAGGATACACTTATGGCAATAGGACAAGTCAAGAATCTGAAGAACTGAAACGACATTATGGCGAAGCAGGAATTCACACTTGGTCAGAATATATGACACGTCCTCAATATTATACATCTCCACGATCCGTAACTGCTGGATTTACTTTAGAATTTTAATCATATGGAATTGTTAAATATGGATTTTCAAAATCATAGAATATACAAAATCGTTATTTTACCTGTCTTTTTCATCTTTTTTTCATCTTTATATGGACAACCGTGGAAATGGAATCAGCCACCTGTTCCTTGGGAAGATGGTAATCCACGTGAAGTCTGGTCAGAATCTGATTATCAAAGATACAATAACTGGTTCAATCAGAGATATTTAGCAAAATCGATGGATGAAACTGATCCTCAGATTTTACGCAGACAAAAAGCTATTATGAACGGGAATAAGATCACAACTGAAATATGGAATTTTGGTTCTATTTCGAGTCCAGGGAATCATACAACTGATATTACTTGGGAAGGTCTTGGGTATGGATATGAATTTGGGCCTTTTATTTCAGCAGAAGTAGAAGTTGAATCTGGGAGCCATGCCGATGCCTATTATCGTGTCGTGGATGGCGATACAACATGGTATGCACAGGTTATTAGTGATGGTCTAACATCCCTTGGTGGAGAAAAATCCCCGGATGGAACTGAATATTATGGGTGGGATCCATTAGCTTTTAACGATGATTTCACTGTGCCATACGCAGATCCAGAAAGTGACAAACTTCCCACGTCTAATGATCTAGATCGGGATGGAGATGGGAAACCGGATAGTTGGCCAGAAGGATGGTATAATGATAATCTGAAAGATTATGTGTGGCCGGGTGCACTTCAACAAGGCGCTTCTAACTCAGACCTTGAAGTCTTTTATGTGATGGATGATCGGACCAATAAAGAGTTTGAGTATTATCCGTTTGTAAATGGAACAGATTATGCAGCAGATGGCATAACACTTTTGGAAGATGATTCGACTCGCCGAGGATTAGGAATTGAAATCGAATGTCGATATTACCAATGGGCAAATCCATTGGCGGAAGATATTATTTTCTTGATTTATAAAGTGACTAACAAAAGTAAAAAAGACCTGAATGAAGTAACATTCGGGATGTGGGGCGATCCCCATATTGGAGGTTGGGCCAATTGGCATGATGATTTATCCTTTTTTGACCGAGATATCAATATGGTGTATTGCTGGGATGAGGATGGCAATAGTGATGTAGCAGGTCGATCTCCGGGATATTTTGGCTATAAATTTTTAGAAAGCCCAGGTCAACCATTAGATGGAATTGATAATGATAATGATGGTATGGTGGATGAAAGCCAAGATAATGGCATTGATGATGATGGTGATTGGGATCCTGAAAAGCATGACGTTGGTGTGGATGGATTAGCCAATACAGGTGATGAGGGTGAAAATGATGGGTTGCCTACTGCTGGAGATCCATTTGATCCGCGCTTACCCGGTGAACCTAATTTTGAATGGACTGATTTAGATGAGTCAGATATGATCGGATTAACGGGATTTGCATCGCCGCCTTTTACCAGCCAAAACCGTATCTCAAATGACCATTATATTTGGGAAAATTATCTTCAGGCAGGCGTTTTTGATTCAGCCAATGCCACGGCAGCAGGGGACTATATTTTCATTTACAGTGCAGGACCCATGTCTCTTCCTGCTGGAGAAGCCAGACGATTTTCCATCGCTTTAATTGTCGGACAAGATTACGAGGATTTAACATTAAATGCTGTTACATCTCAGGATATTTATGAGAAGAATTATCAATTTGCAAAACCACCTGCTAAACCCACTGTTATGGCTGTACCTGGGAATGAAAAAATAACATTGTATTGGGATAATGCCGCAGAAGAGTCAGTGGACCCAATTAGTTTAGAAAAAGATTTTGAAGGATATGTCATTTATCGAAGTACAGACCCATCCTTTCTTGATCAGCAAACAATAACCGATGCCTTTGGTTCAAAATTTCTGTTTGAACCGCATAAAATGGTATCAGGTGCTCCAGCTCGATTTGATTTGGATAATGAATATAGCGGGTTAAGTGAAATTCCCTTTACGGGGCGAGGAGTTTCATATAATCTGGGAAATAATACAGGTATCATTCATTCATTTGTGGATTCAAATCAGGTGATAAACGGACAAACCTATTATTATGCTGTTGTCTCTTATGACCATGGGGATGACAGTCTTATGATTGCACCTTCAGAATGTCCCAAGACTCTCACATTAAATCCTGAAACCAACGAAGTTATTACCGATTTAAATACCCTTCAAATTGTGCCAAGATCGCCTAGTGCAGGATATGATCCTGGACACGTATCTGATTCTTGGGTTCAACATACTATGGGAATCGCAACCGGGAATATTGAAATTGAAATACTAGACCCGAGAATGATTGAAGATGGAAATGAATTCAGAATCTTTTTCAATGATTCACCCACACGTGTTTCGATTGAGGATATGAATACAGTCGTGGATTATCTGATAATTGATATGGGACGATTTGTGGGGCTTGAACATGAAAATATCGTGGATTCCACATTTCAATTAACTAATAGTGGTAGCGACGATATAATTCTTTATCAATTAAACTTGGATTATGAATTGGATGCGGTCATGGGACGTGTTATGGCGATTGATTCGACATTTATCCAAGATACAACCTATAACGATGATTCTACTGAATATTGGATTGATTCCATACTTTATTTGGGTCAGTTGCAAGATGAAGGTGTATATTTAGTTTCCTATCATTATTTACCTGTTTCTGAAAGTCAGAATTTTAACATGGAAGAATCCAATCCAGTCTTTGATGGAATGAAAATATATTTACAAGACGAACCCTTAGAATTGGATACGACTCGGATGGGATGGTCAGCTTTAAGTCCGACCACCTTGACTGACGAAGTAAAACCATTTAATAATATCCAATCCAGAAAATACCCAGCAGATTATGAAGTAAGATGGTTTGATGATATTGCTGATTCCAGTGTCAAAGTCGGCGATGAGCATATTAAATCACCATTCCAGGTCTGGGAAGTCACTGAAGGAATGGCTCCCGAGCAACGGCCTATCGTCTTACTCGAACTAACTGCCACGAGAGATAGTTTATGGACTCCAGGAGAAAGAATTATTATTCTTCAAGATTCAACAACTCAATCTGCTACATGGGAATTTAATTTTTTCCCGCCTGCAACGGGTGATACTATTTTGCCTATAGGTGGTGATATTTTTTATATAAGTACAACTCGACCCTTTTCATCAAATGATGAGTACACATTTAAAACAATTGGATCAACAATTAATTCTGCTGTAGCAACATCATCCTTAGGTGATATTTCAGCTGTACCTAATCCATATGTAGTTACCAATGCTTTAGAACCACTTGACCACCAGAATCCAAGAGACCGTGGACCAAGAAGAATGTACTTTAACCATTTACCCATGGAATGCACCATCCGTGTTTATACAATTACGGGTGAATTGGTAAAAAAATTGGAGCATAATTCATCTATGGATGACGGTAAAAAATATTGGGATTTAACGACAGATGATAATTTTCCAATTGCGTTTGGCGTTTATGTGTATCATGTTGACGCAGGAGAAATTGGCGAAAAAATTGGTCGATTTTCTGTCATTAAGTAATGTATGAGAAATGAGAATTATTATGAATAAAACAATGAGATTAATCATAGCTATATGTCTAATTACAGCCGTTGGGTTTTGTCAATTAGAGAATAAGCAAACGATAACAAAACGTGGGACCACCTCTGCACAATTTCTAAAAATTGGTGTAGATGCAAGGGGAAGTTCCATGGGCGGTGCCTTTACGGCCATGACAGGCGATATAAGTCAAAGTTTTTGGAATCCTGCAGGTCTTGCTCATCTCGAAGGCATTCAAACAATGTTTGTTAATAGTCCATGGTTGGCTGGAACCAATTTTAATTTTATGGCATTGGCATTCAATGTTCCTAGTATAGGTGTTTTTGGAGCAAGTGTAACAAGTTTAGCCGTCCCGGAAGATATTGTTCGTACTATTGAACATCCAGAAGGAACGGGAGAGCGGTTTGATGCCGGTGATTTAGCTGTCACATTTTCCTATGCGAAACAATTATCTGATCGGTTTAGTATTGGAGGAAATGTCAAATATATTCAGCAAAAAATCTGGCATGCCAGTGCACGAGCAATTGCGGCTGATTTAGGTGCGGTCTTCATTTCTCCTTTTAAGGGGATTCGTATTGGGGCAAGTATTTCCAATTTTGGAAATGATATGACGTTGGATGGTCGAGATTTAAAAATTAGTGTTGACCCTGATATTCAAAATGAAGGAAATGTTGAATTTATTAATGCACTTTATGAAACAGATAACTTTCCGTTGCCATTACTCTTTCGTGTTGGGATTGCAGGTGAATTACTCAATAAAGGGAAAACACGCCTTTCCTTTAGTCTAGATGCATTGCATCCAAATGATAATACAGAAAGTATCAATACAGGGTTAGAGTTTGCCTTCGCAGAAACCTTTTTTGTTCGCGGGGGGTATTCTACACTATTTCGTGATGCTACAGAAGAAGGATTAACCCTAGGAGCAGGTATGTTAATTCGATTAGCTGGAACAAACACAAAATTAAAAGTAGATTATTCATATTCTGATTTTGGTCGGTTTGATTTTATCCAACGTATTTCTCTAGGCTTTCGATTCTAAACAGTATATAATCATTCATTGAATTGAAACCTATTTTTCGAACCGCTATTTTTTGTGCAATAGGGGTTTCTTCCCACATATTTTCTCAAGTTTTTGATGTAGGAATATCAATATCTCGGAATCCAAATGTCCAAATTCGGGATAGTCTTGATTATTATATATATGAAGGATCGACGCCGGCATTTGTCATACCCATAGAAGGTGGGGCATTGGAAATCATCGGTGAAGGAGTTGAATCTGTCTCTTTTATTCTCACGGACGAAAATGGAATAAAACTAAAACGTTCTGGTAATCTTTTTAGAGATGAAAATTCAGAAAAAATAATTTCTACTTTTCTCTATTCGCCGCCTGAGGGTATAAAATATTTTTCATTTAAAGTTATATCAACTTCACCAATCATTGTTAAAGAAATACATTTATTTCTCCCAGATACAGAAGATCAAAAAAGTAACGATCGGCCCTTGATTCCCCTTTCGGGTGACGTTCCGAAACCTGTCATTATTTCCCGAGAAGAATGGGGAGCAGAACCCCAGGATGGGCAATATAGTTATCATCCCTATTTTGATAAATTAACGCTTCATCATGCGGCGTGTTGTAGTGCGGAAAATATTGAAGAAGGGATTAACCAAGTTTACTGGATTCAGGATTTTCATCAAAATGGTCGAGGATGGATGGATATTGGTTACCACTTTTTAGTGGACCGGGCTGGAAATATTTATCAAGGTCGACCAGAAACTGTTATTGGTGCACATGTTGGGGGTGCAAATACGGGGAATATTGGTGTATGCTTATTAGGATGTTATCATCCACCGGAAGAATCTTGTTACGAAACGATGTCAGATGAAAGCCGTGAATCTCTCGTGAAATTATATGCTTGGATCTCGGATACCTATGGTCAAAATCCCGGGGTTTTACTTGGGCATAGAGATTATTTTGGGACCACAGCCTGCCCTGGAAATAATGTGTGGAGTGAAATACCTGATATGAGATTCGATATTGTTGATTATATTGAAATGACTCGAGGTCCATTGATCTCCTTTTTTCAACCCGCATATCCTAATCCATTTTCTAATCAAGTCACATTTAGTCTTGAGTTAAAAGATGCGGGAGATTTATCTATTGATATTTATGATCTTTTGGGTCGAAAAGTTAAATCGATAGGTGAGTTGTTTTCTGATCCAGGAATCAAAACTGTGAATTGGAATGGAAAAAATGATTTGGGTCAAAAATTAGGTAATGGTATGTATTTTGCTCAGCCAGATAAAAATTCCGGTTTAAAAATGGTGAAACTTGTTCTAATAAAATAGAGCTCTAGTTGTGAATAGATCGAATAAAATCCATAGCACCTTTTCCGTTTTTTAGTTCATTTAATAATTGGTCACTTCCCCAAAGTCTGTTCAAGTGTTTTTCTTTAAATGTTATTTTTTCCGGATACATGGAATAAAGTGTATGTAAAGTCATCACTCCAGTATTTACACTATTAAAGCTATTCCGATCAAGGATGATAATTTCAATCCCATAACATTTTTCATCTTGAAATTTTGGGTAAGTGGACATCCCCGGAATGGAAATAGGTGTAAATGAAACAGGTTTGAACACAACTCCCGGTAATTTATATTTATTTAATTTTTGAGATAAAAGTTTCCC
>Ga0208879_1001820_pt1 | contig 19603 bp, 23 predicted proteins | sample Knorr_S15_td_Bot_FD_185605 | JGI IMG/M metagenome (GOLD analysis project Ga0208879, IMG submission 185605) | Marine microbial communities from Southern Atlantic Ocean transect - Knorr_S15_td_Bottom_ad_5009_LV_A (SPAdes) (version 2) | ecosystem: Environmental > Aquatic > Marine > Oceanic | place... | reverse complement strand
AGTAGCCGAAGAAATTGTAGAAAAAGCCGTTGAAGCAAGTACATTAGCAAAGTCTTCAGACTCCAATAAATTCTTCTCTCCTTTGGTTCGTTCAATCGCTCAAGAAGAAGGTATCAGTATGGCTGAATTAGAGACAGTTTCGGGTACTGGAAAAGACGGGAGAGTTACTAAGAAAGATATTTTAGCTTACCTCTCAAATAGAACATCTGCGCCAGTATCGGTTCCTGCTGCTAAAGCATCTAAGCCAAGTACAGGTACTTCAGTTCAAATTTCAGCTCCAGCCATTCCGGTAATGGAAGGCGATGAGATTATTGAAATGGATCGCATGCGTAAGATGATTGCCAATCATATGGTGATGTCTAAACATGTTTCTCCACATGTAACTTCCTTCGTTGAAGCGGATGTTACCAATATTGTAAACTGGAGAAACAAAGTAAAAGATGAATTCTTTAAACGCGAGGGAGAAAAAATCACCTTCACTCCTATCTTTGTAGATGCGGTAGTAAAAGCAATTAAAGACTTCCCGATGATTAATGTAGCTGTTGATGGTACAAATATCATCAAACGAAAACACATTAACATAGGTATGGCGGCAGCTCTTCCTTCAGGAAACCTAATTGTTCCAGTGATAAAAGATGCTGATCAGAAAAATATGATTGGTTTAACAAAAGCCGTTAACGACCTAGCTCGTAGAGCTCGTGGAAATGAATTGAAGCCCGATGAAATTTCTGGGGGTACTTTCACATTAACCAATGTGGGTGGATTCGGAAATGTAATGGGAACCCCAATCATTAACCAGCCTCAAGTAGCGATTATGGCCGTTGGTGCAATAGTAAAGAAACCAGCAGTTATCGAAACTGAAATGGGTGATGTAATTGCTATTCGTCACAAAATGTTCTGCTCACTATCATATGACCACCGTGTTGTAGATGGTTCCTTAGGTGGGATGTTCTTGAAACGATTTGCCGATTATCTTGAAGCTTTCGACCCAAACACAAACATTTAATAGTATAGAAAGCATCGATAATTCGGTGCTTTTTTTTAGCCCATAAATCATGACTTTAGACTTAACAAGACCCCTAATTGTATTCGACTTAGAAACTACAGGAATTAATGTGGCCAAAGATCGAATTGTGGAAATATGTATGATTAAAGTATTTCCTGATGGCTCAGAAACGGTAATTACCAAGCGTGTGAATCCAGAAATGGAAATCCCTAAAGAGGCTTCAGATGTACACGGTATCACCAATGAAATGGTGGCTGATCTACCAACATTTAAAGACTTGTCAAATGAGATTTATCAGATAGTTCAGGATTCTGACTTAGCGGGTTATAATTCAAATCGTTTTGACCTTCCCCTATTAGCTGAGGAGTTTTTACGTGTGGGAGTTGATTTCGACATGAAAAACCGAAAAGCTATTGATGTTCAGACAATCTTTTTTAAGAAGGAGCCTCGTAACTTATCTGCTGCCTTGCGTTATTATTGCAATAAAGAGCTCATAGGTGCTCATGGCGCAGAAGCCGATACAAGAGCTACTTTAGATATATTAAAGGCACAAGTTGAGCGCTATGATGATTTAGGGAATGACACTAGTTCGTTAGAAGAGTATAGCCAACAACAGCACAAGAATGCCGATTTCGCTGGAATGATTAAATTCAATGCTCAAGGAGAGGAAATCTTCTTCTTTGGAAAACACAAAGGGAAAAAAGTGGTTGATGTGCTCGAAAGAGAACCTGGCTATTATGCATGGATTCAAAATGCAGATTTCCCATTATATACCAAGAAAGTACTAACTGCTATCAAATTGCGCAATTTCAATAAGTAATGAAAATTATTTGCATCGGTAGAAATTATGTGGATCATGCGAAGGAATTGAAAAACCCAATTCCTGAAAAGCCTATTTTCTTTATCAAGCCCGACACGGCACTATTGCGTGATAATGTATTTTACATCCCTCCTTTCAGCAATGAAATTCACTATGAGCTAGAACTCGTTGTTAAGATTAAAAAGGTGGGTAAGTGCATTAACAGAAAGTTCGCACATAAATACTATGATGAAGTGAGTCTTGGACTTGATTTAACGGCTCGCGATTTACAAAGAGAATGTAAAGAAAAAGGCTTGCCTTGGGAAATTTCAAAAGGCTTCGATAGCTCTGCTCCTATTGGGGAATGGCTTCAGAAAGCCAATCTATCGACTATGGATTTCACTTTGGTGAAAAATGGTGAGACTGTTCAAGAAGGAAATCCTTCTCAAATGCTTTTTGATATTGATACTCTTATTGAATACGTGTCACAATATATAACCTTAAAAAAGGGAGATCTTTTGTTTACAGGTACACCTAAAGGAGTGGGTTTAATGACTAAAGGTGATTATTTCGAAGCTTTCTTAGAAGGTGAGAAATTGATTAACCTTAAGGTAAAATAAGAAGCGGGCCCTACTCTAGCAGAACCCGCTCAGAATCAAGGGGGAGTTGCAAAGAATTAAATCAAATGATCTAAGCGCTCAACCCCCAATAAATTAGAACTCGTAAATCCTTCAGCATAATCTACGCCTATTAATCGACCGAGGTCGGCGGCTCTAAAGGAAACGCTTTCAGTAAATTGTCGTGAAGAAATCACCGTTTCCGGCTCTTCAGAATTTGGATCGTAAAACTGGGACCCATATGCTTTCACTACTTCTACTTTTCCTTCTATAAAGTTACTAATATCTACCACAAAATCAGGCTTTAAAGCCTTCCATTGTATATAGTGATACACTCTTTTAGGTCGCCATACCTCTTGAGTGGTACCGTCAAATCTAGTTTCAATTTTGGGCAAACCCGCTAAAAAGCAAGCTCTTTCAACCAATTCAGCAGATTGGGGGTGGTCAGGATGGCGATCGTCAACAGCATTACACAAAATAATGTCGGGTTGAAATTTGCGAATTTGACGCACCAGCTCCATTTGATATTCTCTATTTTCAGCAAATACAAAACCATCTTCGAATGCAAGATTTACACGCATTTTAAGACCTAAAATATCTGATGCCTTGGCAGCCTCATTCAATCTTAAGTCTGCTGAACCGCGCGTCCCTAGCTCACCTCGAGTTAAATCGATAGCACCAACGCTAAAGCCTAAATGAATATGCTTTAAGATAGTCCCTGCACATCCCAATTCTATATCATCGGGATGTACTCCTATGGCTAATATGTCAAGCTTCTCACTCATGCTAGTTCATCAATTTACGGTAGCGCATACGTTTTGGCTCAATATTTCCAAGACGCTTGAGTTTATTCTCTTCGTAGTCGGAATATCCACCTTCAAAGAACACAACTTTCGAATCACCTTCAAATGCCAAAATATGTGTACATATTCTATCTAAGAACCAACGGTCGTGAGAAATGACTACTGCACAACCAGCAAAATTCTCCAAACCTTCTTCTAAGGCTCTCAGTGTATTAATATCTAAATCGTTGGTTGGCTCATCTAAAAGTAAGACATTCCCTTCTTGCTTTAAAGCCATGGCTAGGTGAAGTCTATTGCGCTCACCACCAGAAAGTACTTTCACTTTTTTGTTTTGATCTTGACCACCGAAGTTAAAGCGAGATACATAAGCTCTCGAATTCAGCTTTAGCCCACCAATTACCATACTCTCTAATCCATCAGAGATGTTCTCCCAAACAGTTTTTTCTGGGTCTATTGATTCATGTGCCTGATCAACATACGATATCTTAACGGTCTCACCTACATCAAAAGTTCCTTCGTTAGGCTTATCTAAGCCCATAATCATTTTGAAAAGCGTTGTTTTACCAGCCCCATTAGGCCCAATAATCCCAACAATTCCAGCAGGTGGAAGTGAAAAGTTTAAATCTTCGTAAAGCAATTTGTCATCAAAAGCTTTCTTAACGCCTTTGGCTTCAATCACATTATTACCCAACCGAGGTCCCGAAGGAATGAAAATTTGTAGTTTCTCTTCCTTGTCTTTTGTTTCTTGAGCCATCAGCTCATTATAATTATTTAAACGGGCTTTACTTTTGGTTTGCCTTGCCTTAGGCGACATGCGAACCCACTCTAATTCTCGCTCTAAATATTTTCTTCTTTTAGATTCTTGCTTTTCCTCTTGAGCAAGGCGCTTCGATTTTTGATCCAACCATGAGCTATAATTCCCTTTCCAAGGAATACCTTCTCCTCTATCCAATTCTAAGATCCATCCTGCTACATTATCTAAGAAATAACGGTCGTGTGTAATCGCAATTACGGTTCCTTTGTACTGCTTTAGATGTTGCTCCAACCAGTGCACCGATTCGGCATCCAAATGGTTGGTAGGCTCATCGAGTAATAATACATCTGGAGATTTAAGTAATAATCTACAAAGTGCAACACGACGACGCTCTCCACCGGATAAGTTCTTTACGGGTACATCGCCTTCCGGAGTTCTCAATGCGTCCATAGCGCGCTCTAATTTACTGTCTAGTTCCCAAGCACCTTTGGAGTCGATAATGTCTTGCAATTCACCTTGTCGGTCAATAAGTTTTTGGAAAGCATCTGGATCGTCCATAACATCGGGCTCTCCAAACTTCATATTAATATCTTCGAATTCTTGAAGTATGTCTACAATATCCTGAACACCTTCCTTCACTACTTCCATCACCGTTTTGGTATCGTCTAAGTAAGGTTCTTGCTCTAAAAGGCCTACGCTAAATTCTTTATCAGAATGTACATCCCCTCTGAAGTCTTTATCTATACCAGCAATAATCTTTAATAGTGTAGACTTACCAGAACCATTGAGACCAATGATTCCAATTTTAGCACCGTAGTAAAAGGAAAGGTTGATATTTTTTATAATCTGTTTTCCACTAGGAATCACTTTAGATACTTTGTGCATTCCAAATATAATCTTCTTATCGTCGGACATCTTATGGGCTTGATATTAATAAAGACCAAAGTTAGACTTTTCTAATGAGTCTAAAAGAAAAACTCCTGGCATAAAGCCAGGAGTAAAACCGAAAAACAACAACAAACAAAACTAAGCTAGACGGTGAGACTATTCTTAAAATAATCTAATTGCACCAGCAGGCCAGTTTTTTCTTCAAATATCTTATCAGACTTAAAAATCTGGGTATTATTTATAAGAATCTCACAGTCTTCAAAATTGGAATTTTGTGAAATGTCTTTTAGTTTAATGTATAAGTTTGGAACTAATCCCTCAGCATCAACAAAATCGATACTTGTTCTGGTGTCACCAGTAGGATCGTAAAAAGTGTCCTCAAAATTTCTAATCAATTCACCAACTGTCATTGATGCGGAAATACGAATATTCTTTATCATATCACTTTAAGATTGATTATTATAAAAACTAAAATTCTATTGAGAGGACTATAAAGATAGTATAAATATTCAATTATGCAAATAGGTGATTACCCCCTTAATTTTGGATCTAGGAAATAATAAAGGAAATCAACAAGAATTGTTATGAGTACAAAACAAAAGGAAAGTGTGAGCACCGCTCCCATCACTACGGGGAGGTCTAAATAATTTAAAGCGTGAACAATTTCTTTCCCCAAGCCATTCCATCCAAAGATATATTCTACAAAAACGGCACCCGCCAACATCGATGCAAACCAACCAGAAGCAGCTGTAACCACAGGGTTCATGGCATTGGGTAAAGCGTGTTTCAATAAAACGCTTCGATTACTTAAGCCTTTAGCTCTAGCCGTTCGTATATAATCCTGTTGCAAAACATCGAGGATTGAATTACGAGTGAGTTGCATCACTACAGCCAAAGGACGAATACCTAAAGTGATTGCTGGCAGGATTAAATTCTTCCAAACAATCTGTTCGCCATTTCCATAATCATCAACCACGTACAAACTTCCGGTCATAGGTAAGTTGGTTATATGTTGCCACACAAAACCAAAGAGCCATGCAATTACAATAGCTGAAAAGAAAGAGGGTAATGCCATCCCTAAAACGGATACCGTTGATAGAAATTGATCCCAAAATTTATGCACGTGAACAGCACATATAATTCCCAATGGGATTCCTAATAAGAGTGCAATTGACATGGCCGCTAATGCCAGAACAAGTGTGTTGGGTAAAGTATCAGCTATAATACTAGTTACCGAAACTCCCTGCCGAACAAAGGACTCTCTTAAATAAGGAGTCTTTAATACGAAACTGCGCTCCCCTATTTCAAATAATTTAATAGCTTGATAAGGATGCTCCTCCAAATTAGAAATTGCACCCTTTTTATTGGAATGTAGCGAGAGGGGCGATAAATCATTTAGGAATAATAAATACTGCTCCTGAATTGGCTTGTTAAAACCGTATTTCTCTTGAACTGCAAGACGCATCTCTTCATTGTCGCGTTGCCCTAACATCATGCGTGAAGGGTCGCCGGGAAGAATTGAAAATAAACAAAACACCAAACTAGCTACGCCCCAAAGGACAAGCATTGTATAAGTTACCTTATTTATAATTCTCTTAAACAACTATTCTATTAAATAAGTATTTAGCATATCTTCAGATGTCGGGAAATCATTATAATGCCATTTGGCAATAATAGTTCCTTCGCGAAGCCATAGTATCCCGGGGTTGGAACGGATAATCGTTTTTAAAGTCGTTTCATCCGTAAAGTAAAAAGGAAAAGTCAAGCTTAAACGCTCGCTAATTTCAAGCATCTGATTTTCTGTAGTTGCAGACATTGCCGCAAAGACCAATTCCTCACCTTTTAAATTTTGATAAATAGCTTCTACTGCTAACAGTGCCTGGTCATCAGATTTAGTTAAATCGTACATAATCACTAATACTGCATTTTTTGCCTGAAGAACAGAGTCAGTAAGATCACCGATATAATCAGATTCAATGGAGAAATCGTGTATTGGAGGCTCATCACCTTTTACTAATAAAGTAGTCTCTCTATCAACAAATACAGCCCCTTCTATCTCCCAAGGCTTGTCCTCGGTTTTGAATTCCTGAACAATACCGTTTACATCATATTTCCAAAGGTCCTCATAAACATCTGCTATAGCTCCTTCGGGCAAGATCATGTCATCTGCAATATTCTTTCCTACAGCATAAGGACGATAATCGCGAATTGGCAAATGAGAATAGGTATGATAGCTAAATGCAAAACAGGTAATAAAAGTTAGAAAGGCCAAAGTAAGCTCTCTATTCTCTTTAAGGATGAACCTGTTAACCAAACGAACTAATAAGATTAATGCCAAAGTAAAATACAATGGGAACAACCAATGGAGTACAAAATAAGAGAACAATCCTACCAACAATAAAGCAATTGGGAAGATTCTAGAATTCTCTTGTCTGGATTGATACTTTGCTATTTTCCTATTGACAAATACAATCAGTATTAGCACTGTTAGTGCTATATCTTTAAAGAAAGACTGCCAAGGAGTTAATTTCAGCGCATCACCAAAACAACCACAATCGGTTACCTTATCGAAATAGGCCGAATAAAAAGTTAGCCCATCAAAGAAAAGAATCATGAGCAATAAACTCCATGCCGTCAAATTCATTTTGGCGCCCACCAAAGTAGCCAAGCCCAACATTATTTCGGCAATACAAATAAGTAATGCCATTGGATAAGTATATTCCAATAAAAAGGGAATATCCAATACGTCGGGAGCAAAATACTCGCCCAGCTTAAATGCAAATCCCATAGCATCGTTGGCTTTAATAAGCCCTGAGATAATAAATAGGGAACCCACGAGGGTTCTCGCAAAAGTGTTTATAGGATTCATCTTATTCTAATTCTAAGTGGATTAAGGCGAAAATGGCATAGTTTACCATGTCGAAATAATTAGCGTCAATACCCTCGCTTACAAGTGTTTTTCCATTATTATCTTCGATTTGTTTTACGCGCAATAATTTTTGAAGGATTAAGTCGGTAAGAGAACTTACACGCATTTCTCTCCAAGCCTCACCATAATCGTGGTTTTTCGCTTCCATTAAATCTTTCGATTCTTTAGCAAAATGAAGATAAGCTTGCATAGCTTCTTCAACATTCATATCGGGTTGTTCAACAACACCTTTATCTAGTTGAATTAGAGCTATAATAGAGTAATTAAGGATTCCAATAAATTCGGAAGCAATCCCCTCCTCTACTTTTTGAACTCCTTTATCTTCGATACTTCTTATGCGTTGGGCCTTGATAAAAATTTGATCGGTAAGCGAAGGCAAGCGCAAAATTCTCCATGCACTGCCGTAGTCTTTCATTTTCTTTTCGAAAAGACTAGAACATTTATCAATAATTTGATCGTATTGTTGAGAGGTTTTACTCATCTTTATGTAGCTTCAGCGTGAAGAATTATTACTTTTGTTGCTAAAGTAATGGTTTCTACAAATAAAAAAAACAATATTGAAAAGAACCCTTAATTGCCGCGGCACACTAGTTGACTTATCGAGCCCCAAAGTGATGGGGATAGTCAATCTCACCCCCGATTCTTTTTATGAAGGCAGTCGAATTAAAAGCGAAAAAGAGCTTTTAATTCAAGTGGAGAAAATGCTATTAGAAGGGGCTACTTTTATTGATCTAGGAGCCTATTCCTCGCGCCCTGGTGCAGCAGGTCTTAGTTCAGAAGAAGAATTTGACAGATTAATTCCGCAGATAAAAAGCATCCTCAAAGAATTTCCTGACACCATCCTCTCTGTAGATACTTTCCGCTCAGAGATTGCCGACTCCGCTTTAACTGAAGGGGCATCCATGATTAACGATATTTCTGCTGGCGATGCCGATGCTAAAATGTTTGATTGCATACTCAAACATCAAGTACCTTATATTTTAATGCACATGCGCGGAACGGCTAAAACGATGACTAAGCTCAATCAATATCAAGATTTGATTGCGGATCTTATTGATGATTTACAAGCTAAAATTCAGCAATTAAAATCAAGAGGATTAAATGATATTATTATTGATCCAGGCCTAGGCTTTGCAAAGAATCTGGAGCAGAGCTACCAAATTGTTAAGCAACTAAAAAGTTTTGAAATATTAGACTGTCCTATATTAATAGGTGCGTCTAGAAAGTCAATGATATATAAATTGTTAAATTGTGAAGCGAAAGAGGCTTTAAACGGCACCACTGTAGTGAATGCCATAAGTCTTATGAATGGTGCTTCCATTCTTAGAGTTCACGATGTGAAAGAGGCTATGGAAGCTATAGTAATTACAACACAGATAAAATTATAAAATTGGGATTTTTAGACCTTAACATATTAGACCTTATTGACATACTGTTGGTTACAGTTTTACTTTATCAGCTTTACAAGCTGGTTAAAGGAACGGTAGCCATAAAGATTTTTATAGGTATTGCCGCAGTCTATTTAGTATGGAAATTAGTAGAAGCCCTACAAATGGACTTGCTAAGCGAAATTTTAGGTCAATTTATTGGTGTTGGAGTATTAGCAGTAATCATCGTATTCCAACAAGAAATTAGAAAGTTCCTCTTAATGATTGGAACAACTAGCTTTGGTAACCAGCAGCAATTATTCAAAGGCCTGCTAGGCTCTCAAAAGAAAATACAATTAGATATAGATGCTTTAATTGATGCCTGCGTAAATATGGCAGCTGTTAAAACTGGCGCGATCATAGTAATTACCAGAAATACCGAATTAGCTTCATACGCTCGCACAGGAGAAGCCATTAATGCGAAAGTGAGCACCATACTCCTAGAAAGTATCTTTTACAAAAACAGTCCCCTACACGATGGGGCTGTGATTATCAATAGAGATATGATTACTGCTGCGAGGTGTGTATTACAAATTACCGACACCATAAATGTCCCTATTCATATGGGGCTTAGACATAGAGCTGCAGCTAGTATTACCGAAATGACCGATGCTTTGACCATTGTAGTTTCGGAACAAACGGGAAGGATATCTTACTTCAAACAAGGTCGATTATCTGAAAATATCAGCCCCCAAAAATTAAGCGATTTTTTAATTCGCGATCTTAAATCGCGCTAGGGAGCCAATCGATTTATCGTCCAATCATCACCTACTTTTTCATACAAAAAGCGATCGTGAAGTCGTGAAGCTCTGCCCTGCCAAAACTCAATTTTCTGAGGCATCAACTTATAACCTCCCCAATTATTTGGTTTAGGGATTTCTTCTCCTTTATATAATTCATCTAATTCGAATACTATCTGTTCCAAAAAGGCTCTGTTTTCAACCACCTGACTTTGAGGTGAAGCGGATGCAGATAATTGACTTTGTCGGGGACGAGAATGAAAATACGCAACGGACTCTTTATGGCTTAACTTTACAATAGATCCTGTTATACGCACTTGTCTTTCCAATTCGGGCCAGAAAAAAGTCATGCAAGCAATTGGGTTTTCTCGAAGATCATCTGCTTTAGCACTATCATAATTCGTAAAGAAACAAAAGCCGATATCATCAAGGCCTTTCAACAACAATACCCTTCCGCTAGGAACACCTTCTTTTGATACGGTCGATAAGACCATGGCATTTGCTTCTGGCAGCTTTTGATCAAGAGCTTCTTGAAACCATTTTTTAAATTGATGGATGGCATTTGCCGCCAAACCTAATTCATCAATACAGAACTTGGTATAGTCCTCGCGTATTTGCGCTATCGTTTTATTCATAGTACCACAAATTTACAGTAAAAATTCGTTCTTAATTTGTTTTATTTCTCGAGATAAACTAACTTTAGTTAAAGAACTAATACAAATTGGTATATTCATCATCATGAAAGCAATTGTTCAACAGAATCCCTGCAAAGGGAAATTATTACTTTCCAAGCCTCTTATGAAAGACGATTTTTTTCACAATGCTGTTATTCTCCTTACGGAGTACGACGAAAGTGGTGTGGTTGGATTTATCATTAATAAGCCGGTAAATCTATCTTTAATAGATTTGCTGGATGATTTCCCTGAATTTGACGCTCCTGTTTACTATGGCGGACCAGTATCTTCTGACAACCTCTATTTCATTCACCGGGTACCAGAAATGATTGAAGACAGCATTCACATTATTAACGATCTATATTGGGGAGGGAATTTCGATCAAGTAGTCGAACTTATTGAACAGAAAGAGCTTAATGAAAATGACATTCGTTTTTTCTTAGGTTATTCAGGATGGGATAGCGAACAATTGGAACTTGAATTAGTAGATGATTCTTGGATTATCGATGAAATGGATAATTCACTCTTCGATTGGGATGTGGTGAGTTTATGGAAAAAACGATTGAAAGAACAGGGTGATAAATACCAGCTTTGGGCCAATGCTCCTGAGGATATCCGCTTAAATTAATTCATTCAACTTAGCGCATATATCCAGCGACACTTTTTGGGCGAATGCCTTCTTTTTATAATTCGATACCCAGCATACACCTTTTACAGAATTCGTTAAAAAAACTTCATCGGCTTTTATTAAGTCGAACGATTTGAAGTCTTTCTCTTCTATGGTATATCCCCATCTATCCGCATTTTCAATAATATTCTTTCGGATAATGCCACTTACACAAGCAGCCGATTCTGGTGGGGTAATCAAAGTACTAGCTTTCACTAAAAACACATTCGAAGAAATTGCCTCGGCAACAAAGCCTTTATCATTAAGCAGTAATACATCGTCTAATTGATGCTCTTGAGCAAATATTCCCGCTAAGACGCTCACGATACTATTAAGGCCTTTTATGTTTGACAATGCATGATTCGGTTTGGAATGATCCGTGAAGACGTCGATATTTAATCCTTCCTTGTTTAATTCAAACTTATCAGAATCAAGCTCAAAAACTTCAATCAAAAAACTAATCCCTCTATCTGTTGGCCTGTATAATCCTCCGCTATTGCGATACAAGTTCAAACGGACTTTTGCATTTGCACCTTTTAAATTATTAGCCTCAAGAGTCTTTTGGATTTCCTCTTCAAAGAAGTCTTGATTAAAATGCATAGGGATTTCCATGCGCAACATGCAAGCACCTCCCATCATTCTAAAATAATGATCGTCCCAAAAAACTAATTGACCCTTAGATACTCGAATGGTTTCAAATAGTTGATCCCCATACTGAAAGGCTCTGTTGCCCGCTTTAAACAATGGGCTATCGCTAGCTACTAATATTTCGTTGTGATTGATCATTCGGAATCGATTAATTCGCTAAGATTTGTATTGGCTTTAATGAGAATAGCCTTTAAACCCACTTTTTCTGCTGATGCAATATCTCTAGGACTGTCTCCTATCAGAAAAGAGGCTTTTAGATCCACTTGATTTCTGGCGATAATACGTTCGAGCATCAACGAATTGGGCTTGCGACAGATACATTCTTCGATCTTATTGTGATGTGGGCAGTAGAAAATGTCCAGCAAATTTAAAGCTCTATCAGAAAACCAGTCTCTCAAATAGTCGTTCAAAACAGCCACTTCTTTTTTTGAATACAGCCCTTTCGAAATCCCACCTTGATTGGTGACAATGGCAAAATAATACCCTTGACTATGCCATTTGCTAAGAGCTTCTTCTAATCCAGCATTGAGTACAAAGTCCTCTAATCGGAAAACATAATCGCCAATTTCTTGATTGATGACTCCATCACGATCTAAAAAAACCACCTTTTTCATAGCTACAAAAATAAGCTTATAATTACTTATGCTTCATTACTAATTAATAATTATCCAATACTGTTCAGCCTTCACCGTATACCATTTCGATATGAGGTATATCATCCTCCAAATAGCCCTCGCCTGTAGTGCTAAAAGATAAGGATTCATAAAAGGGAATTAAATATTGCTGTGCAGAGATTCGTATTATTCCACTGTGATATTTAGCGAGGGCCACACGAATCCCCTCCTCCATTAACAAGAATCCCAAACCTTTCTCACGGTGTTCAGGCGACACAACCACCCTACCAATTGACACTTCTTTATAGCTAATTCCGGGTTTAATAATTCTCAAATAGGCCACCAACTCACTACCATCCCACCCCATTAAGTGATAAGAGTCTAGATCCTTATGATCACAATCTTGATAAGCGCATTTTTGCTCAACCACAAAAACTTGTTCGCGCAAAAAAATAATCTTGAAGAATTCTTCAGTAGAAAGCTCCTCAAAGGGCTTAGATAGCCAAGTTAACTGCATAGTTCAATCTTTAATATTTTCAAAGATAAAAAAATAGTAAATTTATAAGATGAAACCATTATGTACTTTATTAATATTATTACTTTTTACATCCTATTCTGGGATCTCTCAGACTAATAAAATCACTTTTAGCGGTCTGGTTATAAATGCAATGACTGGGGAGATTATCAACAATGCACATATCCTAAATATGAATAGCCATAATGGCACCATCACTAATCGTCGGGGTTATTTTGAATTAATGGGGACTCTTTCGGATAGCATCCGTATTAGCTATATCTCTTTTGAGACCAAAATTATTTCAGTCCATGATTTTTTTCAACAAAGCCACAAATCTATAGTGCTCCATAAAAGGAGTGAGCAATTAGATGAAATTCTACTGATTAGAGGCGACTGGAGAAAGTTTAAAAAGGAATTTATTGAGGCCCAAGTAAGCCCCGAGCAAGGCGCTGTGATTGAGCTTGCTGGTGTACGGCAATATAAAGGACCCTTAATAGGTTTTCAACCAAATATGGCTACTGCAGTTACAAGTCCCATAAGTTTTGTACATCATTATTTCAACAAGAAATCCAGAGAAAATAGAAAAACAAACAGATATATGCGGATTATTAAAAAAGCTTCTTATACAGATGATTGAAATTGTTTTACATTGTTTGTAGAGTATGAAATTATCACTAAATTTGCGATGTAATTAAAATTAAACTGTAATTAATTTATTATTTAATATAAACCCAGCCCCAAAATGTCAGTTAAAACGCATGTATTTATCGATGGCTCCTGGATGTTTCACAATAAGAAATATTTAGTTGAAGCCTACGGTGATGAAGAATATGATATTGACTACAAAAAAATTCCTTTAATCATACAGGAACATCTTTTGAATAGCATGACTATTGATGTCGATATCGTTAGAACTCATTTCTTTGGAACGATGCCAGTTAATAAACCTGGTTTCGCCCCTAACAAGCAAAAAGCTTTTTACAAGTATCTTAAAGAAGAATGTTACTTCTTAACAGACGTCTTTGAAGTAGATTACTTAAACGATCCACTTTCAAAACCCAGAGATACTGCTTTACCAATTGCCCTTTGCTCTTCGCTACTTTACAATACAGCCTTAAATACATCCTACGATATTGCGGCCATCCTATTAGGAGACCCTGACTACGTATCGATGATTAAGAGAGCACGTATGCTCGGTAAGCGTATCTTATTAATTGGTGTTCGTTGTGCGCAAGATTCTCGCTTGAGAACCCGCACTGCCCTATTTGACTATCCTGTATTGTATTTGGATGATCATTTAGAGACCATCAAATTAGATCGTCACGAGCATTACCGCCAGTGTATGAACTGTGAGAACGAAGAGTTGACCAATTGGCACGGTGCCGAATTCTACTGCTCAGAATGTAGAGAAAACGACAATAGAGCAAAATTGAGAACTTGTAATAACTGTGGTAAAGAAGAGGAAACCACTTGGGATGAACCTTATTACTACTGTTTCGACTGTAGAGAAACCTATAGGAAATCGCAAAATACCTTTGGTATTTAAATTAAAAAAAGCCCTCCGAGAATTCGGGGGGCTTTTTTAGTTAAACCATGCCTTAAAACCATGTTATATAGATTGTTAGATTTATTAATCTAATATATTTATCGTATCATTAAGCTGTAAATTGACACGAAGGATGGAGAAAATATCATTAGAGATTACTGAAAAGGACTATAGGAAATTAGTCGAATTAGTCTATTTAGGTGTAGTGCTACACAAAACCTACTCTGAAAAAGAGTTTAAGAGTATGCATAAAGCCGAGCAAGCCGTCTACTATCAGGCAACAAGGTTTGACTCCAAAGACTTAGTAAAATACAGCCCTGAGCTTAAAAAATACATTGCCACCACCGAATTGATGGATCGCATGGATCTCTTTCGCGAAGAATACAATTACAATACCTTTTACGATGAATTAATTGAGCGACTTGCCGAACGCGAATTTATATCCTTCTACTCCAGAGAGCAATCTAATAGTATGGATGCTGATAAAAAAGAGGAGGCACTTGACTTCCTTCGTAAAAAATACGATGCCGCTGCTATGGAAGGAGGCTTATTGCGAATACTCGAGAAAGCTAAAAACCTGATTTAAATAAAACATACAAAAAAAGCCTCCCGAAATTCGGGAGGCTTTTTTATTTAGTAAAAGACTTAATGTTTGTGAGCATCATGCTCATCAACATCTATGTGTTTTTTAATATGGATTTCTTTGTAGAATTCACCATTTTTCTTGTCGCCAGAAATTATCACTGTATCCCCTTCAAAGTCCTCAGCTACAAAGACTCCAAAATCAACTTCTCTAGCTCCATGGCTCCATTGTTTTTCGCAGAACTTTTTCGAGCTACACTTATTTGCTCCACAGTTAAGCACCCAGCCCAATACAAACATCGACACTCCATATGCGATTAGTGCGATTACTCTAGTTGTTTTTGATTCCATCTTTATTTTTTTTTTAGGATTTAGCAATATACTGAAATTAGTTTTTACTGCACATTAAAATCGTATCTGCTTCACTACAGAACCGTCAGTATACATATAGAATAGTATTTTCCCTTTGGAGTGTGTGGAATAATCTCTCCCTAATAGATCTACCATTCTTAGCAGGCTTGGATTTAGTATTTCCAACTCTTCAACACCCACACCGTCATCATAATCGCAGGCATCTCCCTGACCGTCGTTATCGAAATCTAATTGATCCGGATTTGACAGGTCGACACAGTTATCCATCTCATCACAAACCTGATCATTATCGCTATCGTTTAAATTAAAGGGCAATCCGCCTTGATAAAGAATATCGCCATTTTCATTGGATAATTCCCAAGAGGCTTCCGCCATAAAGTCACCTTCGATTGTTGCAAAAATAAAACAGGCTGCCTCCTCTACACAATCTTCGGCACTCTCTCCATCATCAAAGCTATACGACACTCCGTTTATCAGCAATTCAGAACCCTCCCATCCATCTTGGGCATCATCATACATGCTGAGGAGCAATTGCCCCTCATTGCATGAGTAAGGGTAAACGCAAGAGCCATCGTCGGTATTAGCCAGGGAATTATAATTCAGTGCTTGCTCATCGGTACAACCAAAAATTAGTTCTTCAATACTCGAGCAATACAAAATCATCGCAACTTCTTGTTCTCCTCCTTCTACTTCCTCATCAACTATTACGGCTGTGCTCGAAAGAATCAAAGTCTCTTGGCTTAAATACTGAATATCAAATTCTGTAAATGGAAAATCTTCTATAGCTGTTGTAATCGCAATCGTGCTATCGCTAATAAAAGTATAAGAAAGCTGTAGGGGTCCTTCGGGGTTATAAAAAGTCATATGAGTATCAGAAAAGATAATTGCAGATATTCCAATTTCAGCTTCATCTATAGGTATAGAGATTCCATTTTCAGCAATATATGCCCACTCCTCCTCCGTGGTTGGCATCGGGAATCCCATTTCATCCATAAATTCCTCGGCGCTCATAAAGGCACTCATGAAAATTAACATATCCAATGTTTCCTGATCCAAAAACATGCTTATACTGGCATCAACAGAATCTACCAACCAATTGCCCACAATGTCTAGCTCTGTTTCGGCAGGCAGCACCGTTATTTGCCCCACCATACCAATTTGTACATGAGGAGTACATATATAATCATAGACCCCAACATGGCTTAATACAAGATCAAATGTTGGGTTTTGAGCCGATAATTCTGCATCCCATGAACTTGCCCCTAAAGGAATGTCTGTGGATGTTGTGGTGTGTGGATAAGAACTTCCATCGTATTCAAATCGTATCGTATCGCCCGGATAAACACTAAGATAGGCAGGGATGAAGATATTGTATACGCTAGTAGAAATCGTATGAAGCTCCTGTGCATAACTATATGATACACAAGTCAGCATAAATAATAAAGAGTAGATTTTTTTCATGACAATTTTTTTATTTTAAAAGTACGAAATGAAAATTAAAAACTCTGTCCTTCATTTCAGGCTCTCGCAGAGGAAATGCAAAGCAGCTCTTAATCGCTCTATTTTTTTGGCAATCCTGTATATAGTTTTCCCAGGCTAAGCATATAAATTTATTCATATGACTGAGTTCCTATAAGTTTCACCCATATACAAATCTCATATTGTGAGTTGATTTATATTCGCTTATATTTATTCAAAAGACTATTATGAGTAAAGAGAATATTCTGAGGGATCCCCCAAAAACTTATTATCGCGAAGCGGCTGATGCGATGGATACAAATGCCTTTGTTAAAGTGGTACAGAACCGCAGGAGTGTACGTATGTACACGGATGAAGAAGTAAACGAAGCTGATCTTATGAGCTGCATGGAGCTGGCGCTATTGGCTCCTACGTCTTCCAATTTACAGCCCTGGGAATTCTATTGGCTTAAAGACCCGAAGAAGAAAGAAAAATTAATTGAATACTGCCTAAATCAGCCGGCAGCACGAACAGCCAAAGAACTTATTGTTTGTGTTGCCAGAACGGATACCTGGAGATTAAATGCAAAAAAAATCCTCAAAGAGTACAAGGGAAATACTTCTACCCCGAGCTCTGTAATAAAATACTATCAAAAAATAGTTCCTATAGCCTATAGCCAAGGTCTGTTTAATGTTTTGGGAATAGTAAAAAGAATTGTTATCGCGCTAATCGGCTTGCGAAAACCCATCCCTAGAGAGCCTGTATCCAGAGCTGATATGCGCGTTTGGGCGCATAAAACCACGGCCTTAGCTTGTCAGAATTTAATGTTAGCTGTGCGGGCTTACGGTTATGACAGCTGCCCTATGGAAGGCATGGATTCTAAGCGGATACGGAAGATGCTCAAGCTCCCTAAAAAAGCCGAAATATGTATGGTGATTAGCGTAGGTAAAAGAGCGGAAAATGGCGTTTATGGGAAAAGGTTTAGATTGCCTTCCTCAGAGTTTATCAAAGTGGTATAAACTCTATGAGCATCTAAGATTTGGCAGGCAATGCGATATTCAAAAGCCTACTTATAGCCCACGCACTTCGGTAATTACAAAAATTACATGCCCTGGATAAATATACACAGGGATGCAGAATTTTTGTCCCCTATATAAATTTGAGTTTTTTGGCTTTGCAAATTGATCGAAAATTAGATTTTTATCAGGCCTCTTCGTTTCAATTCCCAGAAACACTTCTCTGTAACGGAAATGTCTACTAGGGCATCGTGGGCATCTTCAAAATCTACCCCAAAGAGTTTTATATGAAGCTCTGAGAGCGTAGGCCATTTATAGCCATACATCCCTGGAAGCTTGCAGTAATCGGTAGAGGATTTCATGGTGCATAGTTTTCGGATGCTTTCAAAATTGCTGTCTAGCTTATTGCGTAGCAACTCTGCCCCCATTATCTTTTCATCAAAACTAATATTGTGCGCTACTATAAAATCAGACTTATCTACAGCAGCCTTAAATTTGGTGAGCACATCCATTAAAGCAATCCCATCGCTCATAGCTTTTTCGGTAGAAATTCCGTGTACATCAGAAGCCTCTTTAGGAATCACAAAACCCTCTGGCTTAATAATATAAACCTCAGTTTCTATTTTATTCCCTGCAGCATCACACAATATCCAGGCAATCTGTATCATGCGTGGCCAGTTGTCTAAATCTGTTACGGGTGCTTTCCAATTTTTAGGTAAGCCTGTTGTTTCGGTGTCGAAGAATAAGTACATAATTTTAGGATTAATTTCTTTTATTGATTTAAATATTTCTAGAAAAAGTGATTACCAGATAAGTAGCCTCTGTTTGAAAAAAAGTAAGATGTCAAAATTAATCTTTCGAAGTATTTAATCTTATTCTTTTTAGTTCATCTAAAGTACTTTGCTGAAGAGTTATCAACTCATTAATTCGCAACATCCAAGAACCTAAGAGTCTCATGATTAATACAAATGCAATAATAAAAAGTAATCCAAAGATTTCCATATCTCTATTTTTATGGTTTATACAAATTTTCAAATTCAAACTGACTTAAAACATCATTTGCAATCTTATCCTTCAACCGAACTCCCCCCTCTTCATGCACCCAAATATTCAGGAAACCCATTTTACAAAGATTTTCATCTGACTGTTGATTTGGACTACCTATATGAAATTTACCAAAGTCTGTTTGTAGATCGCTTTCTGATGTCGGGTAGAGCAGCATAGATTTATTTGCTTCCCAATACATATTGTAGGTGTACATCTGCTTTAAATCTGCATCCGAAGGCCTGTTCGCATCTACGAGTTTCCACTTGGTATCGATGACTAATGTTTCACTACCGAGTTTTAAGACAATATCAGGCTTAATTAATTTATTGTTCCAGAACTTCTTGCGATTTTGATAGGACACCGAATAATTAAACTCTTTCTGCTCCTTCTGCAGCATCTTAAAGACATAACGCTCCCAAAGCTCATTCATATCAAATAGTATGGCTAATACATCCTCTTTGCCTCCTTGTATGTCAGGACTGTAATTCAGGATGATCAA
>Ga0208879_1001818_pt1 | contig 19614 bp, 20 predicted proteins | sample Knorr_S15_td_Bot_FD_185605 | JGI IMG/M metagenome (GOLD analysis project Ga0208879, IMG submission 185605) | Marine microbial communities from Southern Atlantic Ocean transect - Knorr_S15_td_Bottom_ad_5009_LV_A (SPAdes) (version 2) | ecosystem: Environmental > Aquatic > Marine > Oceanic | place... | reverse complement strand
CGAAGTGTGCGCGGTCAGGGAACAGGACATCCCCCTGATGCTCTGGCCAGATGTTCGTTCTGAGGAAGATGGAGTGCCAATTCTTCGCCTTGCAGTTGACATTGGTAGTTACATAGGTGCAGTAGATGTTGACGGTCACCCGGTCTCCCGAGACATCGAGACCTGCAGGTTGGCCCTTGCCGCTTGGAATGGACATCAGCAGCCAGTTGCCGGTCTGTGTGGTAGGTGCACTGCGGTTCACCGCCCACAGATAGTAGGTGTAACTGCCACCTTGGTAGTAGTTCATCAAGAGATACATCTCGTTGTCCACGGGGTCGAATGCGACTCCGCCGACCCGATAGGTTCCGGCGCTCCAATACTGCTGACAGGCCATCGTACCTGCACCGGTTTGAGGGGTGGTGATGGTCCACTTAGCGAGGTAGTTGTAGTTCCAGGTCGCTGTCCAAATCGTGTTGCTCCCGTCTCCGGTCATGTCCGAGACATATGCCAATGCGAGGGTGGTGCAACTGTTCCACTGTATCGTCATCGTACCTATTCTGGTGCCAGTGGTGGCGTTGTAGCGGTGGATGTTCGGCTGAGTGTAAAGCGACGCACCGGTCCATTGGACAACATAGTAGCTGTCCCCCAGCTTTGCCATCGGCCCTGCGTAGTTCCAGGTGCCACCCGACATCGTTTCGGTCGTCGCGGTGGTCGCTCCGATCAGGTCGCTGTCAGCATTTCCGATGGCGCCACCGGTTGTGTTGTGGTGGGCTCCGCCGAGGCTTGAGATGTCGCTGCTCGAAGTCAGGTCCCAGGTCGCCTCGGTGTCCATCGGGCGGAGGAACGCCTCGTCATTGTCGATGTTGATGCTGTAGCGCCAGTCGCCGGCGAAGTATGGCACGTTCATGGCACCATCCACGGTTGATGGGCCACCGAAGTCAGAATTACTGCTCGCATTTGCCCAGGAGGTGGTGGATGCTTTGCCCGAAATCGTGAACGAAGCGCCACTCACCTCGGCGCCTATTGGCATGTTCACTCCGGCGGTGTTGGCACTTCCCATTTGGGTGAAGGTGTTGGTGAAGGTGGTCGTGCCATCGGTGAATTGGGTCTCTGTGGTAGCGGCGATTGCAAGCGGCGTGAGGCCTGCCAGCAACATCACCAAGACCAACGAAATTGGATACCTAGCAGGGATTTCTGTACGGTTGTTCATGGCGGTTCCCTACGGAACCGCCTCAAATCGCATTTCAAGTTATTCATAACTCGTCTCGGACCATGTTTGGCGAAAGCGTAAGAGAGAGGGGGCGTTGGAGGGGCCGGAGAGGGTGCAGGTGGTTCGCTCGAGAAAGAAGAAAAAGAAGTCGTTGTTTCAGCCATTGACAGACTGGTGGGATGAGCAGAGGGACCGTCATCTGGTACTGCTTGGAATGTTGTTCACGCTCGGCACCATGATGCTTGTCTGGGCGATAGTCTTCTTCGCTTTCCTCTCATCGAACGTGCAGCAGGAGACGAATGAGTGGGCGAAGTGGAGCACTTTGACTTGGGTAGGGGCATTCCTAGGTCTCGTCTCGACTATTTTCATAGCGCCGGAGTTTTTCCATTATCTCGCTCACTACAACACCCTTCAGGAGATTCTCGCGACCGACTCGCGCGCTGAGTTGGCGCAGCGGGAAGCCGAGGCCCGAGATGCTGTCAAACTGCTAGGTGGGCATTGGCTCGCCAGATTGGAGTCCAAGAAGGTCGAACTCGGAATGAGGAAATCGATGCCGGCCGGTCTCGAACTGATTGAGAGTGAGGGCGGACAATTGCTTGGAAGTTGGTGGGGAACCGAATCCTCGCGACTCTCTGAGAGATTTCAGAATGTAGAGATGTTCAAAGATTCAGGAATCAACAGGATTCTGGCTGGTACGAGCATCGTCGGCCTAATCTTCTTCTTGTGGAATGCCGTCCATGGGGTGGCGCGCGAAACGGAAGCATCTTCGCGCAACATGACTGTCGATTTGACCGCCATCGTGACCGGCGCTGAATACAACGCCACTTGGGCACCACACTTCGACTTGATCGGTGGAATGCTGATGATTTTCTTCGGAACTATTCTCTACATGACTTCGCCAACCCCTGATGACTCATCCTCCGACGAGGAGGAGTGAACGGGGCTGGAAGCGATGAGCGGCGGCTGGGGCTGGATTCGAGAGGGGCTGCTCGCCATCGGCTTGATTGGCCTATTGGTCTGCGCTCTCTGGGTGGCGACCGGTTCACTTCCACCTATGGTGGTGGTTGAATCATCCTCGATGATGCACGCTGAGGAGGGTGAGGTCGGAGCAATCGACCCCGGAGACCTCGTCCTTGTGATGTCAACCAGTCGGAGAACGAATGTGATCACCTATGCTGAAGCCGCAGATGCTGGAAACCGATTCGAAGGTTGGAATTCACACGGTGACCTCGGAGATGTCATCATCTACTCCAAGAACGGCGGTTCAGACACACCTGTAATCCACCGCGCGATGTTGGAAGCGGTTGCCAACGGGACCCTATCTCCAACCGACAGAGAGCGTGGACTCTGCCCAACCGGCGCGAGCTGGGACCCAATCTCGCTGGACGCGACTGGTGAGGTCGGAACCTGTGTGCTAACCTGGGACGCGCCAGGAACAGACCAATTGAATGTTGAAAAAATCAATTGGACTTTTGAGAGTTACACAACCTGCCCTTCAAACCCCCACGGGCTGATGGTTCAGGGGTGGGATCCGGGCCATGCGGGATTCCTCACGCTCGGAGACCACAACCGCTGTGATGTCGATCAGGGCCAAGCAGCCTACCCGCTCGCAAATGGGCTCACAGACGAGAATGGAAACCCGGTGCAAGCGGTGCGCTCTGACTGGTTGGTGGGAGTTGCTGGTGCGGAGATTCCCTGGCTCGGGACTGTCAAGTTGGCTGCCTCCTCCAACTCTGGTCAAGTCACCACCCACTCATGGCAGATGTTGGGGGTGAGCGCGGTCGTTCTGCTGCTTGGAACATATGCCCTGGAGCGGGCCACTCAGCGTTTGATGTCAAGCTCACCGGAGGTGGCGCAAGCCACTTTGGAAGAGAGTATCGAAGGTCGAAAGTCAGGTGGCGGTGACGACGCTGAATCCGGGAACCCCGAAGGTCTGGTTGACGAGGGCGCCGCCGGCGAATCAGAAGAGTGAATCAGACGAGCATCGGCAACACGATGAGCGCGATTATCATCATCAGGATGACGAGGCTAGATATTCGAGAGACCTTGTTTGCCATCTGTTTGACCTTCATCGGATGCCATTTCGTCACTTTTGCCAGTTGACTGAGATGGTCGTGGAGGCGGTCGCGTAGCAGGTGACCGCCATCGAATGGCAGCAGGGGAATCAGGTTGGCGAAGCCGAGCAGGACATTCATCCAGGTAACCCAGAAGAGCAGGTGTATCACTGCGAGAAGGCCATCTGTGCCGAGAGGGAAATCGCCTGCCGAAAGCAGTTCCAACTCGTTGGGATGCATGATTTCACCCTTGTATTCGAGGGGGCTGTAGATGATGGTCATCGGTTGGGCGGCGAACCCGAATACGGTCGCGAGGACGCCGCTCGGTGCATCGTTACGCAATGGGCCTGCCAACCGCTGTGCGCCGACGTCATTCGAAGAGAGTCCACTCACGCCCAGAAAAGCGTCTCCTTCCGAGATGCCGTACAACTCCAACACTTCCGGGTCCGTCCCGCGTTCGACTTCGTACAGGTACTGGTCAGCAAGGGTCACGCTGAAGGTGCGCTCGGTCCTCTGACCATCAGCGTCTGTTTCCGAAAGAACGGTCAATTCGATGACATCTCCAGCGCGGTGAGAGTCGAGAGCATCTGTCATCTCGATGTAGTCTGTCACCGCTGTTCCATCCACATGGGTGATGATTTCCCACGGAGCGAGCCCAGCCTCCGCCGCTGGTTGTTCTTCGATGATTCCGGTGGCGTGTACGCCGGGGATTGCGGCGACGAATTGGTTTGCGAGAACAGCCATCAGCAGGAAGCAGAAGAATGAGGCGTAGATGTTCACCGCGGGACCGGCAGCGAAGACTCGCTGTCTCTCTCTGCTCGGTGCTCGCATCAGTTCGTCTGCCTCAGGCTCCGCGAAGGCGCCGATCGGCACCAATCCGATGATGAGCAGGCCAAAGCTACGGACTCTCATCCCGTGTGCGCGTGCGAGGATTCCGTGTCCATACTCGTGGATGACCAGAGCGATGACCAATCCGGCCAGCCCCCAGCCGAGTGGAATTGTCGAGGAGACGCCGGGAATCAGCAACATGTCCGAGGCTGAAGCGGGTTCGATTGCAGATGGATTGAGCATCGTCAAAATGAATGAGAGCAGGAAGAGAACCACTACGACGACGCTTGCGAAGCGGCAGGTCCAGAGGCCGACCTCACCAAAACCACGCCAGAAGGCTCGGGGGCGGGAAATCGTCTCCAAGACTCGCTGACCCCGCTTGGTCCGTACCATCAATACGACGCCGAGGATTCGAGTGGCGTTCCACCTATCGAGAACACCGTACTCCTCCAATGCCTTGAGCAGAATGTACCAGACGACGATGAGCGCCAGGGCTGGGTGGATTTGGACCGCTACAGCAGTGGCCAGCACGATGAACACCAGTTCACGTGTTCGATTGCGCGGCGGGCTCGCCTCGTTCGCCATAACCGTCCTCCGCTCCCTCCCCCCCTCGGCACTTTACAAACTGTCCGCGGCCGAGGAGCCGCAGCGCTGAAAGCGGAGGGCAGTCACAGCGCCCTCATGGCAGTGGAGGCGGCGGCTCCAAGTGAAAGGCGAACCGTCGAGCGTCGCATCTCCGACTTGAAGCGGGAGCGAGACTCGGTTCGCAGGATGCTTGAGCAGGCTTCGCTGAAGCGGGTAAAGCGAGAAGTCCAGCGTCAGAGCAAGACAATTGAAGAGGCTGAAAAGGACCTCAGCGGCGGTAAGTAAGCCGCCCCTCGGTCGTCAAGAAGAGAACTATCACAGGCGGAAACGCTTGATCCACTCCGCCTTCGGCTCGTGGTAGGCAGCGGGAATGTCGGGCTCCTCTTCTTCCTCCAACTTTACCCACGAGTCACTCCGGGCGAGCAGGGAGGCGGCAGTCTGGCCGTAGGACTCCTCGTCACGGCAGAGCAGGGAGAGGAATCGGTGTAGGGGAAGACCGGCATCCCAGTCGAGGTGGGGTCGTCCACTTTTCGTGAGCGTCAGGGCAGGAATGCGGCGAGCGATGATGGCGACTGGCCCAGTGAGCGTGGTGGTCTCCACTCGAAGGAGTCTCCAGGAGTCGCCACGAACCCCCTTTAGTCGGAGCGCATAGAGCGGCATCAAACCGCATCTCTCACCCTCTTTCTGCAGATCGAGATATTGCTCCCAAGTCCGTCCTGAGAGGTAGTTTTTCTTGTCTTTGCTGGTCTTCACTTCAATGGGGAATGCGACATCACCCCGAACCGCCAACAGGTCTCCAGCCCCAGCAGTTCCAGAGCCAGCTGCCCGAACCACGAGGAAGGGACGTCTGACAACCTGCATAGCTCGCGCCTTTTCGGATGCTGTACAGGAGCGAGTTACAGCCCGCACACCATCGGGAGAACCGATGAGAACGGCGCGCAACTCCCTCTCGTATTGGGAGGTCATCGCCGGGCAGGGTCGAGGTAGCGTTCAAGACCACTTCGGCGCGAACAGACCTTCGCGAGTCAATTGGGAGGGTGAAGCCGAATTTGCGTAACATGGCGATTTGGTCGTTTAATGGCAATTATCTGTACTCGATGACCGCAATGATTGAACTACGGCGAGTGAACAGGGTCTACCGTGGGCGGACTGGTGGTGAGGACGGCGGACTTCCGCCTCGCATACTGTCTGATGAGAGAATTGAAACGGCGCCACATCAGTTTCATTCAGATTCCAGCCAACTCCCCACTTCCTCCCGAATGTTCGGTCTGGCTCGGAAGTGAAGAGGAAGTTGCATCCAGCAACCTCCGAAAGGGGGTCGCCTGTGACTATCCGGATGTCTCGGTGGCTATCGAGCGGGCACTGCACCTCTCCACCACACAGGATTCCGTACAGATTCTCGCCTTCGGCATTGACCCCGGTCCTCGCCCGGGTTTGGCATGGATTGCCGATGGCAAGCCGCTTGGAGTCGAACAGATGGAGGGAGTCGACGAAACAGTCGATAGGATATGCCAGTTGGTCGGATTGATTCCCCATGATGGGGCGGTTGTGAGAATCGGAGACGGAGCCCCAACGGTAGGTACCCGGTTGTCCAACATCTGTTTGGCTCGCGGGTTGGATGTCGAGCGGGTCGACGAGCGGCGGACCTCGGTAGGTACGCCACGCCATCAGCATCATCACTCGGCCGCTCGAATCGCAAGGATGGCCGGGGAACAGGTCACCAGTCGGACGCCGGTTCGGCCGACTCAGGGCGAGGTGAAGGAAATTCAGAGGCGCAGCCGGCGGGCGAGCGAAGGGATGCTGACACTACCCAACGAGTTGGCCCAGGCGGTTGCAGTCGGGCGTTTGTCGATGGTCGAGGCGTTGGATGAGCAGCGCCGGCGACAAGATCCCACCTTTCCTTGAGGGTGGTTACTTCATCGCCTCATCTCCTGCTGGTGGTCGGGCCACCGTTGGGCTCAAACCTGTTCGCTGAATCCGCGGAGTCATCGCGAACGTGGTCTAACGGTATGACGGTGGCTTCCCAAGCCACCTGCCCGGGTTCGACTCCCGGCGTTCGCATTGGATGCTGGTGCATCACTCCCTTTGGGAGTGGGGGCGAGTTCAAATGCCGAACCCGTTTCGCGGGCTTCGATAGCATGACTGACTGGCCTCAACTCGAACCAATGCCGAACCAACTCGTCAACTACGGCGTGACTGAAAACGGAATCGCCATCATCGAGCTCTGCTCTGATTCAGCGGGTGATCCGTTGGTCGAGGGGAAGACCTCGGTCAACACCTACACCCACGCAATGATGCGTGACATCGACGAGGCGGTCCTGCGCGCCCGCTTCGACGACGACGTCACAGTCATCGTCATGACGGGACATGGTGACAAGTTCTTCTCTGCAGGTGCCAGCATCTCGATGCTAGACTCGGTCACTCCCGGATTCAAGTACTTCTTCTGCCTTCACGCAAACGAGACCCTGAGCCGCCTTGAGCAGACCCCCAAGTTGGTCATCGCCGCACTAAACGGACACGCCATCGGCGGCGGTCTGGAGATTGCAATGGCCGCCGACATCCGCATCGGCCGCAAGGACGCCGGTCAGGTAGGACTGCCCGAGGTATCTCTCGGAGTGCTCGCCGGAACCGGTGGCACAGCCCGACTCACCCGCCTCGTCGGCAAGTCGAAGGCGATGGAGATCATGGTAACAGGTCGTAAGTTCTCCTACGAGGAGGCAGCGGAGATGGACCTAGTGCACGACGTCTGGGATGGAGACTCCAACCAGTTCAAGCAGGACATTCTCGACTACGCCGGCCAGTTCACGCTGCCGTTCGCCGCTAGCAAGGCGATTGGCAACATCAAGCGCAGCGTGCAGAGCGGCATGGAGATTCCACTCGAGTACCACTTGGCGCTTGAGCGCGAACTTCAGTCCGACCTCTTCCAGAGCAAGGACGCCAAGACCGGAATCGCCGCTTACGTCGAGAAGAAGACCCCTCGATTCGAGGGCGCCTGAACGAGCGACCAAGATAGATGGAGGGAAGCAGCGTGGGACCAACAGAAGTGGTAGAGCAGTATCAGCCCAACTTCGAGGCGTGGATTGACCAGTTCAACGAGTGGCAGACCCGCATCGGCTTCGACTCGGCCTGGCTTGGCGACTACCGCTTCGAGATCAAGTTCGACTGGGATACCGCTGGTGACACGATTGAGTTCGGCGACTTCGAGGGGATGCCCAAGTGGGACCGCCGGATGCAGGTTCCCCAACAGACCGTCTGTGACGCAATCATCAGCATGGTCAGCGTTCAGGGTGATACCGAGTTCGCTAGCGTCGAGCAGCAGTGGCATCTGCTGGAGAGCGCACCGACCGAGTACGACCGCAAGTCGGCGATGCGCATCATGTGCGAGGAGCAGCGCCACGGCTGGCAGATGGCCTATGTGCTCTGCAACTACTTCGGCGACCACGGAGTGCGAGAGGCTCAGAAGCTTCTGGAGAGAAACTCGTCAGCCAACCCCGTCCGCGGAGAGGATGACCGCCCCCGACTCCTCGGTTCGTTCAACGAGCCCATCGACCACTGGCTGGACTTCTTCATGTTCACACACTTCATTGACAGGGATGGAAAGTTCCAACTCAAGATGCTCTCGACCTCGTCGTTCAAGCCCCTCGCTGCAAGCATGGGTCCGATGCTGAAGGAGGAGTCGTTCCACCTCGGCACCGGCGCCAACGGGATTCGCAGAATCGTGACACAGGGAACCATCCCGTGCGCCCTGATTCAGAAGTATGTCAACAAGTGGGTTAGCACCGGCCTCGACCTGTTCGGAGTCGATGAGTCGACTTCGGCGACATGGGCGTATGTGTATGGCATCAAGGGGCGCTACGACGAGCGTGAGGCGACCGTTCCGGCCGACCGCGACCACCTCAACGAGGAGAGCAGGGCTCACTACTTCGACGAACTCAACCTTGAGATGGAGCGTATCAACGCCCGCAGGAAGGAGGGTCAGTCAGCTCTGTTCATCCCCTCTGACAAGTTCAACCGAAGTGTGGGCAAGTTCCACGGCAAGAAGCACGACCTGCACGGCACACCGTTTGAGGGAAGTGACGAGGAGTGGAAGGAATACCTCGACTCCGTGCTGCCCAACGACGATGATGAGGCTGCCCTCCAAGAATACTTCAAGGAAGAGTGGATTCAGTACCGCGAGTGGAAGGAGTGAGCCTTCGGGGTGGTATCATGCAGGCACACGCCCTGCTCAGCATAGACAGAGAGGAGTTGCGACCGTTCTTTGAGCGAGTTCCTGAACTGTTCGAGGCTCATCACCTGCATGAGAGCCAGAATCCAGATGGCTACGAGGAACTGCTGTACCGAATCTATCGGCCCTACACTAGCGGCATGTTCGACATGATTGACGAGTGGATGGGTCACGGCTACCGAAACTGGCACAGTGATGTCGAGCGAGAGGTGATGCTGATGCTGTACGCAATCCGCTACCCTGACACGCTGCTTCTGGAGAGTCTCTCGGACGAGACTGACTTGGATGTCAAGCGGATTTCGGGCTACCTTCACTTCATGAAGCACACCTACTCGATTTGGGATGAGGACACTCGCAAGGGACTAGCCAAGTTGGGGATTCTGATTCCTGGCACAGACAAGGCCGACCCGTTCGTCTACGGTGCCTACATCACGGCCATCGAGCTGCTCAAGGACCTCGCCCCGTACTACTCCTTCATTGAACACGATGTCCCTCGTCAGCGTCTTTTCCAAGCTGCCCTGGCTGCATATGGCAGGGAGGATTGAGAGTGCAGATTCGAGTCGCTGTAATCGGTGCTGGCACCATGGGCGCAGGCATCGCGCAGGTCTGCGCTCAGGCGGGTTGGGAGACCCGACTGTACGACGCCTTTCCTGAGGGGCTTGAGGCGGGGATGGCTCGCATCGATTCGTTCTGGGATTCAGGGATTTCTCGTGGCAAGACTACTCCCGAACAGAAGTCAGAGTGGTCTGATAACTTGAGCGCAGTGGTCGACTTGGCCGAAGCTGTCGCAGATGTTGACCTAGTGATTGAGGCAGTCCCCGAGATTCTTGAGTTGAAGCGCTCGATCTTCGCTGATTTGAGTGAGATGGCTCCGGTTGAAGCGGTTCTGGGAACAAACACCTCCGGGTTGCGAATCTCGGACATTGCAAGTGCTACAAGTCGACCCGACAAGGTGGTGGGAATGCACTTCTTCAATCCGGTTCCAATCATGAAGTTGCTTGAGTTGGTTCGTCACGAAGAGATTTCTGATTCGACCATCGAGTTTGCCAGGTCGGTGGGCTCGGCTATTGGCAAAACCACGATTCTTGTCAACGACGTTCCCGGATTTGCGACCAGCCGGCTCGGGGTGGTGCTCGGCAACGAGGCGATTCGGATGTTGGCGGACGGAGTGGCCTCGGCAAGTGACATCGACACCGCGATGAGGCTTGGCTACAAGCATCCGATGGGGCCTCTCGAACTTTCGGACTTGGTCGGCTTGGATGTTCGGCGTGACATTCTCAACAATCTGGCAGAGGCATTCGATGATGAGTCGTATCGGCCACATCCGCTTCTTGACCGGTTGGTCGAGGCGGGTGACCTTGGGAAGAAGACCGGCAAGGGGATCTACGACTGGACGTCGGGCGAGAAGGCGGAGAGAGACCTCTGAGGTCAGAGTCTCACATCGTGCGGGTCGAGGGCCCAAGTCGGGTTTTCAGCACTGGCATCGGTGAGGAAGGGAAGAACCTCTCGGAGCACCTTTGGGACATCGACGGACCAGAGGTTTTCGAAAATCGGTGAATCGGGGGTGCCGAGCTTGGGGGTCAGTTTGCCCCACATGTTGATTGTGCCGCGGCTCTTTTGTCGCTCGTACTGGAACATGAGGGCTGTGGTCTGGATTAGCCCTTGGATTCCGAGGACATACCTGCCATCGGCCTCTCTCGCCTTGAGTGACTTCCACATCTCCTCCCAGTCCTCGTGGGCGTGCCAGTAGCGACCTGTGTTGAACTCGGCGATGCCGCCGTCCAGCCACTCCTGCTCCTGCTCGGTGAGTGGGCATTCATCCGCCATGATTTTCGCTCGCGCCGGTCCGCCTTGAAGTCACGCCTCGTCGGACAAAGCATCAAGTCACATTGTCACAACTCGTCATCGTGACTGAGGAGTTGCCGGTCAACCGGCTCGAGCACTGCACCTCTCCCTACCTGCTGCAACACGCCTCCAACCCGGTCGCTTGGCAACCGTGGGATGAGGAGGCCATCGAGCTGGCCAAGAGGCTTGACCGGCCGCTGTTGGTGTCGATTGGATATTCAGCCTGTCACTGGTGTCATGTGATGGAGCACGAGTCGTTTGCCGACGAGGTGACAGCAGCGCTGATGAACGAGCGATTGGTCTGTGTGAAGGTCGACCGGGAGGAACGCCCAGATGTTGACGCCCTCTACATGGCGGCCTGTCAGCTGATGACCCGAAGTGGCGGTTGGCCGCTCAACGCATTCCTTGATCCCAACACGCTCAAGCCGTTCTTCGCAGGTACCTACTTTCCTCCCGACCAGAGGTATGGCAGACCTTCGTGGAGTCAGTTGGTGACGGCACTCTGCGATGCCTGGAACGACGAGCGTGAGCCACTGCTGGCAACGGCAGGGCAGTTGACCGAGCACCTTGAGAAGATGGCCGCGGGAGGTGAGCCTACGGCGGACTCACTCTCTACACTAGTTCCGGCGGTGTTGGAGGCGTCCGTACAACATTCGCTGCAACAGTTCGACGCTACCAATGGTGGCTTTGGAGGAGCCCCAAAGTTTCCCCATCCAATGCAGTTCGAGGGGTTGCTGAGGCAGGGTTCCAAGCAGGCCTGTGAAGCGGTTGCAGGGTCGCTGGAGTTCATGTCGAATAGAGGGCTGTTCGACCATTTAGCAGGAGGTTGGCACCGTTACTGTGTTGACACAGCGTGGGCGGTACCGCACTTCGAAAAAATGCTCTATGACAACGCTCTCCTGCTCCCCATCCATGACCGGGCGCTGAGGCAGGGGGTGGGAAATCCAGCTACTCACGAACGGGTGATTCGACTGACCCTCGAATGGCTTGAGAGGGAGATGCTTGAGCCAGTCGGCGGGGTCTATTCCACTCTGGACGCTGATTCGGATGATGGCTCGGGACATAGCGAGGAGGGCGCCTTCTACGTCTGGAATCGAGATGAGGTCATTACTGCTCTTGGAGAGGCTGATGGAGCCGTCGCATGTGAGCGCTGGTCGGTCACCAAATCGGGTAATTTCGAGGGTAGTGGCAGCAGTGTCTTGTCGCTTGGGGAGGTTGATGGCTTGGACTCTGCCAAGGAGGAAGAGTTGCGCTTGGCACTTCTCGAGGCGCGCGCTGCGCGGACGCGCCCTGGTACCGACGACAAGGTTCTGAGTTGCTGGAATGGGATGCTGCTGGTCGCCTGCGCCGAGTTGGATGGTGACGCAGCGATTCGTATCGGCTCTCATGTGGCCCGTGGCTTGATGGAGCGCTCGACCAAACCGGATGGCTCGGTCATCCGCACCCGACGAGGAGAGGTGGACGGTGGCCCCGGCTTCCTCGACGACCATGCTTGGGCGGCTCTCGGGCTGCTCAACTGGGGAATCCGCATCGGTGATGGGGAGTGCATCGAGCGGGCGCTTGCGATTTCCGACAAGATGCTGGAGGATTTCGGGGATCCTGAGGGAGGCTTCTGGCTTGCTACCGCTGGCCACGGTGAACTTCCGGTCCGACAGCGCTGTGAGTCTGACTCGGCGGTGCCCGGCTCAACCTCTGTGGCGGTGAGGTTACTGGCTACCTTGCTCGGAATGTGGCCCGCACATGATTCGGCAACCCTCTGGCGAGAGGTGGCGGAGGGCTCAGTCACCCGACTTTCCGGAAACTTGGCCCATCAGGGTCCGGCCTACTGGTCGCTGCTCAATGCTGCTGCCGACCTGATTGAGCCGTGGAGCGTCTGGTTCGTCCACCATGATGGCGACGAGCCGGAACAGGTTGGGGAGTTGCGGCGAGGCGCGGGTGTGCGGCAACTTGTGGTGTCGTCAACCAGCGCGGATTCGGGCAAGGACCGTGGTGAAGAGCCGTGGAAGGCGTGGCTCTGTGAGGGGCTGAGTTGTAAGCCACCGACGAGTGATAGTTCAGTTCTCAATTGGAAAATTGAATTATGAGGGCGCAGTCAAGCGCTGTTTTCCGCACTTCTCACCAGCGAAGAAGTGCTCCAACTCCATCGGTGTCGCCTAGAACTCCCGGCTCATCGACGAGAGTCACTTCGGTGTTGTAGCTCTGAGCGAGCAGGGCCAACTGGTTGTGCATCTCCTCGCGGGCGTTGTCGCCACTTCTTGGGTGCAGGATGAGCGTCTCGACCCTGCCCTGTTCGAGCATCGAGCGCACCTCAGTCTCTCCGATGGTGGCTGGGCCACCGGTCAGGACTCTCTCTTCGAGTGAAGATAGGAGGTTCTCATCCTCACGCTCCTCTGCCCTCAGGAAGTGAGGTAGGGCCAACTCCAACAGCTCTCCCAACTTCTCTGGCTGGTGGACGGACTGGACTCCGATGAGTCGCTCCTTGAGATGTGGTGGAAGGCTATTGCCAAGGCGCGGTGCCAACTCCTTGTCGCCGAGGATGACGATTCTCTCTGACTGTTTGTCACCGATTATTCGCTGAAGGTCTTCGACCACCTTCTTCACCCAATGCTTGACCTCTCCCTCCCGGTTGCGGGCGTATCTCTTCTGCGACCAACCCCCTTTCTTCACTCGATTCTTGATGTTCACCCGTCCGGTGTGGCGGGTCTCGGGCAACCCCGCGGTGACGGTGACGAGACGGACCCGTGAATGGTCGATGAAGACGATGGAGAAGGTCTCCCAATCGTCGGCCACCTCAGCGAGTGGAAGCAGGTGGGGTAGGCTTGAGAAGACCACCCTTTCTCTCAGGGAGGCATTGACTTTGATCGCCTCGGTGATGTCGAGTGAGGGGCAGACATAGGCTATTCCAGTGCCGCTGTCACCCAATCGGGACAACGCTTTGGCCGCCCGCGCGATAGCTTCGTCTAGAGATTCCTCGAGTCGCTTGTCCCCTTTGACGGCGAGTCTCAGCCGGCGGCAACGGCTGAAAAGGGTTCTCTCGACCTTGTCATGCAGCCTCAGCACGACGCTGAGCACCAGGGTATCGGGCTCGTCGAGGTCGGCAAGTCGACTCATCAATTCATGTAGTTCCGACATCTGTCATCCTCACATCTCAGTCGAATTTGGGCTCTCGTTTTTCGAGGAAGGCGTCAACTCCCTCCTCAAAGTCTGGAGTTAGGCTGGCGGCAGTCATCAATGCCTGTTCGAGGCCGAGTTGACTCTCAAAGAAGGTGGCATTCTGGGCGTCGAGCAGTTGCTTGGTGCTCCGTCTGCTGACCGCTGACCACTTGCCCCAGTCCGCTGCCACCTCTATCGCTCGGCTAACGAGTTGCTCCTGCTCGGCCACCTCATCGACCGCTCCCGCCTCAAGGGCCTCCTCACCGGTCCAAGACTCATTTTCGAAAAAGAACCTCCTTGACCTCTGACTTCCCACGAGCCGGGGGAGTAGCCAGGTAGTTCCACCATCCGGGCTCAGTCCAAGGGAAAAGAAGGCGGCGGCCAACTTCGCGTCGGGTGCGGCCACCCGATAGTCAGCGGCAAGCGCGAGTCCCAGTCCGCCCCCAGCCGCCGCTCCGTTCAGGGCTGCGACATACACGGTGTCGGATTTGCGCAGTTCAAGCAGTAGAGGGTGGAGAATCTCAGTCAATCCGTGGACAACCTCGCTGATTGTACCGTCGTCGATGGCGGTACGGAAGGCGTTGATGTCAGCACCAGCGCAGAAGAAGCGGCCCGTACCTGTTAGAACGACGGCGCGGATTTCCGGATCTGCGAGCAACACGGTGAAGGCGTCGGAAAGCGCCTGCATCGATTCCAAGTCGAATGCGTTGCGCGCCGCCGCCTCGTCCAAAGTGATGAGCGCGACTCCACCAGCCTGACTCTCCACACTCAGCGCCATGAAGCGCGCTTGAGGTCCTCACTCTTGAATTGCATGAAGGTGATAAGAGGCGGTCGATTGGGGTGTGACATGATGCAGCGTGATGCTATCTACATCGGCGGCGAATGGGTTGAGGCCAACGGTGAGGGAACCATCGAAGTGGTCAACCCGGCGACTGAGCAGACAATCGGCTCAGTTCCGGTCGGCTCATCTTCTGATGTGGATTTGGCGGTAGCCGCAGCACGGACCGCATTTCCAGAGTGGTCGGCCAGTTCTTTGGAGGTAAGAATCGAGGCACTGAACGCCATTTCGGCAGCATTGAAGGAGCGAGGAGAGGAGTTGGCCCAACTCATCACAGCGGAGGTCGGCACACCCATTGGATACAGTCGGATGGCGATGGTCGGAACCCCGCGCGTGGTGGCCCGTTCGTACGCAAAAATGCTCGAAAATTACCAGTTTGAGGAGGAGGTTCGGAACTCGCTGGTGGTCAAGGAGGCGGTCGGTGTCTGCGCCATGATAACGCCGTGGAACTTCCCTCTTCACCAGATAATCGGGAAGGTCGCTCCAGCCCTTGCGGCCGGTTGCACGATGGTGCTCAAACCCTCGAAAGAGGCTCCCCTGAACGCCTTCGTCCTCGCCGACATCATCCACGAAATCGGGCTTCCCAAGGGGGTCTTCAACCTAGTCAGTGGCCACGGTAGTGACATCGGAGAAGTTCTCTCCAGCCACCCTGATGTGGACATGGTCTCCTTCACTGGCTCGACCGGGGCCGGTGTGCGGGTGAGCGAGGCTGCTGCTCCCACTGTCAAGCGAGTGACGCTTGAGCTCGGCGGCAAGTCGGCGAATGTGATTCTGGATGATGCCGATGTCGGATTGGCAGCGAAAATTGCTGTAAGCGCATGTTTTGCTAATTCGGGGCAGACCTGTTCTGCGCTGACCCGGTTGATCGTGCCGGCGAGTTGCCGCGATGAGGTTGTTGAGGTCGTGGCGGGGCGAACTGCGGGTTACACGGTGGGTGACCCACTCGATGAGTCGGTCAAGTGTGGACCGATGGCTTCTGCTCGTCAGCAGGAGTCGGTTACGGAATACATTCAGAGTGGAATAGATGAGGGAGCGACCCTGATTGGCGGCGGGCTCGGGATGCCCGATGGGCTTGAGTCCGGTTACTTCGTGAAGCCGACGGCGTTTGGGGATGTCACTCCCGACATGCGAGTCTGGTGCGAGGAGATCTTCGGCCCGGTGCTGGTCATCACGACCTACGAAACAGAAGAGGAGGCTCTCGCCTTGGCGAATGATTCCGAATACGGACTTTCCGGGGGGGTCTGGTCCGCTGACGAAGAGCGCGCAATGGCCTTCGCTCGCAAGATGCGTACCGGGCAGGTCAGCATCAACGGTGGAGCGTTCAACATATCTGCGCCATTCGGTGGCTACAAGATGTCCGGCAACGGCAGGGAGTTGGGCACCCATGGGCTCGACGAGTTCCTTGAAATCAAGGCCATCCAACGCTGATTCCGCCGAAGATGACTTGGACTCGGCCTCATTACGAATCAATTGGAGACTGGCCTCGTGAGTGACGAAACTGCAAATCGAGCGCCCCGTCTGTTGTTGATAGCGGGCGCCTCCGGAGTCGGCAAGACGACACTCGGAAAGGCCGTCGCGCTTGGACTCGACTTCGACCGAACGGCGAGTAGTGACATGATTCGCGAGGTGCTTCGCTCTACCACGACGCCCGGTGACAGCCCCGCCCTACACCGTTCAACCTACAGTACCGGCGAGACGGGAGATCCGGTCACCGATTGGCTAGACGCCTGCGCTGCAGTCGAGGGTGGTGTCGAGGCAGTGGTGTCGCGCGCTCGCAGGGAAGGGATCGATTTGGTGGTAGAGGGCGCTCACATGATTCCTTCCAACAGACTGCTAAACGAATGGCGCTCGCAGGGTGGCGTTGCCATCGGTGTGGCGCTCGTCATCGACAACGAGTCGATCCACCAGGACAGGATTGTTGAGCGAGAGTCAAATTCTCACCGCGGCTCAGCCCGCTATCTAGCAGCATTTGGACGAATCAGAGAGATTCAATCAGGCCTGCTCATCCGTGCCAAAGGGTCGGGTTGGAAGGTAATCGACACTCACCTGCACGACGATGGGACAGAGAGAGTTCGACAGTGGTTGGATGAGGCGTGGTACCAACAGAGGTAAATTAGGTCGGTTCAACGGCGGAGCAGCAGTCTTGGTGATTGAGATGGAGCCCGAACTGAAGCCTGAGACGTGGGCCTTTCACCTGTTTGGATTCATTGTACCTCTCTCGGTACTTTGGGGCAACTACACTGGTGGATACTGGGTCTTTGGAGGTACAGTGCTCGCCCTCGGCATATATCCAATCCTCGATCAGGCATTCGGAGAGGCGAAGCCTGCTAGACCCCCACCGAAGTCTGGCAGACCGTACGAGTTGATGCTCGTTGCTCACGCCTTGCTCAGCCCTCTGATCATCGCGTCTCTCTGCTGGCGAGCCATGCAAGATGGTAACTCGTGGACGCTTTGGGTGGCAGGATTCAGCACGGGAATCTCGGCAGGAATTTCGGGAATCGTAGTCGCTCACGAACTCGGGCACACCAAGCCTAAGTCGGCAAAGTGGTGGCTTGGGAGAATGAATCTCGTGCTGGCGTTGTACGCACACTTCACCACCGAGCACAACTACAACCACCACAAAACGGTGGCGACGGACCTCGACCCGGCGAGCGCCCCTCAGGGAAGGGGGCTTTGGCTGCACGTGGCTCAGACGGTTCCGAGGCAGTTTTTGAGTGCATGGAGAACGGAGGTTTCTCGGGCTGAGAAGAAGGGCAAGTCCACCTTCTTCCTCTACAACCCGGTCTTCTTAGGCTTGGTGGTCGAGGCCGCGTTGGTGGCGTCGATCTGGTTTGGTTTCGGGCAGTGGGTTTTGGTCGCCTTCCTCTATCAGGCGGCTGTCAGCATCTTCCTCTTGGAGTTCGTAAACTACATCCGCCACTATGGGTTGAGGCGAACCGTCGATGAACGGCAGACCGAGATGCACTCGTGGCAGTCTGAGAAGCGCTGGAGTCGCTGGACTCTTCTGGAGTTGACCCGCCATCCGGCGCACCACATGAAGGCAAGTCTTCCGTTCTGGAAGTTGCAGCCCTACGAAGGTGCGCCGACGCTACCGTCAGGTTACTTCGGGGTCTTTTGGCCGAGTCTGATACCGCCGCTCTGGCATCGCTGGATGAAGCCGCGAATCCCTGCCGAGATGCAGTGAGATTCAACTGATTACAATCTCAGCTTGGTATCCGACCAGTTGGAGTCGGGCGTGACGGTCGGCGATTCCCACCTCACAGGTGACGGTGAAGGTACCACTCGAGTTAGTGACTGCAAGGTCGGTCAGAATGATCTCGACTCCTCTGTGCTCACCGTGCCGCATCAGGTCAGCCGCAGTCGAGTTTGCCGCCGAGTCAACAGCCTCCTGCCAGTCAGCACCTCCGGCAACCAAGGCCGCGCTCCGGTTTTCAATGAGAGGTTGCCAGACTGTGCTGAATGATTCGGTGACGTCCAACACATCGTGAGTCCCGGTGTCGTAAGGCTCACCGAGACCGGCGACCGAGATGCCGTACCAAGCCATCGAGAGAAGTGTCAACATCAGTATGATGCCGGTCGCCAACAGCATTTGGCCAGTCTCATCAGAGAACAGGGCATCCTCGGCGGACAGTGGGACACCCCGTTTGCGAATCATGCAGACCCCCCAGTGTGCCAAACCTGCAGACTGACTGACCAGACATCTCCGCCATCGTGGACAAGATGATGAACGCTGACGGTCCTACCAAGTGGGGTGCTGCCAGTGCCGTGTCTAGAGAGCTCTCCCCCATTGTTTGCCAACCAGCAGTTGCCCTGCACGGAGGAGCGAAGCCCGGCAAGAAGAGCGTTGCAGGAATCGTCGAGGGATTCGGTGGCGAGCATTTCACCCATTCTGGTGGTGTGATTCCCCATGTCCGTGGCATCGGTTCCAAGTTGCAATACGAAAGCGTCCTCTGCGGCGAGTTGGAGAGCGCCGTCCGAAGCGGGTGATACCGGGTCCGGGATCTGAAGTTGCAAGACGAAGGTTCCCGACATGAAGAAGAGCCAGAAGAGCGTCAACATCTCAAGAATATGGACTTGAGCGCCATCCGGTGAAACCTCACGGTGTTGCATCTTCTCACATCAACCTGGAATGAATGTACCCAACGCTGGGTTCAGACCCGCATCGCCATCAATTCCAATCAGGTCGGGAGAGAATGCGATGAAGTTGAAGCATAGTATTGCAAAGATGAGCATGAATCCAGCGTGTTTCATTCCGCTTGATAATCTGCCAGTAGCCATCAGCCCAGCCATCGCACCGTTACCGAGGGCCTGCGCGCTAACGCCGTAGAAGAAGACGACTAGGAAGAAGAGAGGGTCTATGGCGCGAATCACCATGTTTCCTATTTGGGCTGAATCGTCACCCGCGTTTGAACTTGAAATTGCGGGGATGAAAACCTTCGCGAGAACGACGATGACACCAAGGAAAACGAAGTAGGAGGTCCAAATAACGGCGATGTAAGAGGCGATAGCGCGCTCTCTCTCACTCTGTAGAAACTTGATTTCACGACTGTCATTTGCAGCGGTTACCAGAATGTCGGAGATTTTCCCTCCTGCCTTGTTCGCCTCCTGAATAAGGCTGATCGCTCTCTTGACCAGTGGTGTTCCGACCCTATCCGCAAACATCTGAATGACGTCCCCGAAGGCTATGCCCCAACTGAGTTGGTCAGACATCCGCCGAACCTCCTCATTTAACGCACCGTACTCCGAACGGGCGAGCGTTCTCACTGCCAAGGTCATTGACAAACCTCCTTTCCAATATTCTGCCAGATCTCTCAGGAAGTCTGGGAATTTTTCCTCCATGGCGTCAATCTTCTTCATCTCACGGTCCCAGTATATTGCGCCAGGCAGACAGATGAAA
>Ga0208879_1001817_pt1 | contig 19618 bp, 22 predicted proteins | sample Knorr_S15_td_Bot_FD_185605 | JGI IMG/M metagenome (GOLD analysis project Ga0208879, IMG submission 185605) | Marine microbial communities from Southern Atlantic Ocean transect - Knorr_S15_td_Bottom_ad_5009_LV_A (SPAdes) (version 2) | ecosystem: Environmental > Aquatic > Marine > Oceanic | place... | reverse complement strand
ACGTAGTAGCAGTCAGCCTATTGATACACCCAAGAGAGGGTCTTGGAGGAGACTTCTTCTATATACTCTATATAAGGAAAATAGGCAAACAAAAAACCGCCTATATGGCGATTCTTTGTATATCTAGACAGTTAGAGCTTCTTCATTCATAAGGGTCTTAGCAAGCTCGTATTTCTCTCGTAGTTCAACAATATAGCTCTCATCCTGCATAACCTTCTCTAAGGCTAATACAGTACTCGGCATTGTTGTCTCAATAGCGATGGTATGGCGCGGGCGACCGGATTTGAACCGGCGATCTCTTCCGTGACAGGGAAGCGCTTTGAGCCACTAAGCTACGCCCGCATATTTGTCTGCTACTGTGCCGGCGGGAAGAATCGAACTTCCGACCTCAACCTTATGAAGATTTTGCTCTAACCACTGAGCTACGCCGGCATCTATCTATGATTTATTTGTTGCGGGGGCCGGAATTGCACCGGCGTCACGAGGTTATGGGCCTCGCATGGTACTACTCCACTACCCCGCGTACCATCCATCCTAACGGATTCCAATTGACTATATCTTAAAACCAAAGATAAATCAAGATTATCTAGGCTATATTTCTCTAATTATCCTTAAATGAGATCTAAGTTAGTAAAAGCAACTTGATATATTTCGAGGGTTTTTTGCGCTTCTTGAAGCGTCAATTTATAATCAGGATCGTGTACTACATTGTTTCTAACTTGATGTGCTTGTATTAAATCTTGTAAATTAGGAATAATGGCAGATGTTACAATTTCAAGTCTATCTCCCAAAGTTTCTCCTTTAAATCCCATGCGAAGCAAGATATCGCTTAACATTCCATCTATTTCAATCACCGCAAGTTTATACTCTCCCTCATTTGCAGTTTCCAATCGTTGTTGAATCTTTTGCCATTTCTTTACGACTCTACGCAATCCATAGGGTCTGAAAGTAAAAAACTCAGTATAATCAAAAAGGAAGAGAAACTTTACCCATGCACTGCGAACCAGCACGAACACAGAAAACACTATGAAGAGAACTGCAACCAATCCAAAAATCAATTTTAAAGGCAAGAGGGATTGCTGGATCCCAGAATTATTAAGAAGGGAAAGTGTTTCAAACAGCTTTTCCATATGTCTTTATTATCATATATATATAAAAAATAACAATAGATGTTTACTGTAAGCTCTCAAGGGTTTTTCCTATAGAAAAGAGTAAGTCTTCTTCAAATGATGGAGCTATAACCTGAAGACCAACAGGAAGATTATCAATTTTTCCTGCGACAAGAGAAATTCCAGGCAATCCAACTAAGTTTAAAGGAACAGTATAGGTATCAACAAGATACATTTTTAAAGGATTGCTAGTCTTTTCGCCCAGTAAAAAAGGCAAGACCGGAGAAGTAGGTCCCATAATTACATCCACCTTATTAAATGCACTCTCAAAATCCTGCTTAAGCAAAGAGCGTATTTTTTGTGCTTTAACATAGTAAGCGTCATAGTATCCTTCAGAAAGAGCATACGTGCCGAGCATAATCCTACGCTTTACTTCGGGGCCAAATCCCTCGCTCCGAGAGCTAAGATATTCTCCTAAAAGATCAGATGCTTCTTGATGAAATCCATAGCGAATCCCATCATATCGAGCTAAGTTTGCTGATGCTTCAGATGTATTAAGTATATAGTAAGCAGCTAAGGCATATTGAGTATGCGGCAATTCAATCTCTACTATCTTTGCGCCAGCTGACTCAAATTTTCCAATGGTATCTTTAATAAGTTTGCTTACGCCAGAATCCAATCCTTTCCCAAAGTATTCTTTAGGGACCCCAATACGAAGTTCTTTAACACCTACTTCTTTTTTCTTCTTTTTAATATCTACGCTTGTTGCATCGCGTAAATCTCTTTTTGAGATAGTTTCAAATAGGATTTGTGCATCTTTCGTGGTTCGTGCAAAAGGGCCTACCTGGTCTAGTGAAGAAGCTAAAGCAATGATACCAGCTCTTGAAACTGCGCCATACGTTGGTTTCAATCCTACAACCCCGCAAAAAGAAGCGGGTTGTCGGATAGATCCCCCAGTATCTTCTCCCAAAGAAAGAATAACCTCTCCTGCTGCCACTGATGCTGCAGATCCTCCAGAGCTACCTCCCGGAACACGCTCTAAGTTATGTGGATTCTTTGTAGCTCCAAAACTAGAGTTTTCTGTGGAGGCTCCCATACCAAACTCATCCATATTTGTTTTTCCAATTATCACAGCCCCTGCTTCCTTTATTTTCTCTGTTACAAAGGCGTCATATGGGGCAATGTAGTTATCCAGCATACGAGATCCAGCAGTACACCGCACCTCTTCAACTAAAATTGCATCTTTTAGCGAACAAGGAATTCCAGAAAGAGGCAAGAGTTTTTCCCCTTTAGCAATTCTCTCATCTGTTGCTTTGGCAGCAGCCATTGCAAGTTCTTTGGTTATGGTTAAAAAAGCATGCAGGCTTGGCTCTTGCTTCGCTACATTCAAAAGCGCATTCTCTGTTAATTCCACTGCAGAAAATTCTTTTGCAATCAATCCCTTCTGAACCCCTTCAATGGTAAGTTCTGTTACATTCATTTTGAAGTAAGAATTGTTTTTACCTTAACAAATCCATCTTTAATAGAAAAAACCAATCGCATCATACGTGAAATAATCACAGGATTTTCTTTTCTACCAACATCATCTCGAACAATATTTTCCTGTGTGGCTGAGTGGATCATGGGTTCTACATCATTAGCACTCACTTTTTTTAACGTATCAAAATAATCCAAAATTTCAGATAAATCCTGTTGATATTTTGCAATCTCCTCCTCCTTTAACTCAAGACGAGCAAGTTTTGCAATGCGCATTACCTGTTCTTTATCAATCATGTTAGCGTGGAGGTTTTAACTCATCATCCTCTAATAATACTTCCTGTAGCTTATCTAAATTTTCCAATACCATACCCGCACCTCGAACCACAGCTGTTAAAGGATCTTCTACGATGGATGTAGGAATCTTAGTTTCTTTTGCAATCAAGGTATCCAAACCTCTTAATAAAGCTCCACCACCAGAAAGATAGATACCTTTCTCCATGATGTCAGCTAAGAGCTCGGGCGGGGTTTGCTCCACAGCAGCTTTGATTTCTCCTACTATTTGCTTAATGGAGCGCTCCATTGCCTTTCGAATTACAGTATCTGATACCATAATTTCTTCGGGAAGCCCTGATACTAAGTTACGTCCGCGTAATGACATTTCTTTTTTCTCTTTTAGAGGGTAGGCAGATCCAATAGCAATTTTTAGATTCTCTGCGGTACGTTCGCCAATAAGGAGTTTGTATTCATCTTGAGCAAAATTAATTATATCTTCATTTAGCTTATCGCCTGCTATTCGCATGGATTTTGCAACCACAACACCTCCAAGAGAAATGATTGCAACTTCAGCAGTTCCTCCTCCGATGTCCAAAATAAAGTTACCGCCAGCTTCTTGCACAAGGAGGCGAGCCCCAATAGCAGCTGCCATGGGCTCCTCTATAAGGTATACTTCTCGAGCTCCAGCTTGCAAGGCAGCATCCCGAACTGCTTTTTTTTCTACCTCAGTTGCGCCAAAGGGAATACCAATAATGACTCGAGGACCAGGAGAGAATATGAATTTTCTCTTTGCTACTTTGTTAATAAAATACCTGAGCATTTGCTCTGTTACTTCAAAATCAGAAATAACCCCTTTTACCAAGGGTCTCGTCGCTATAATATGAGCAGGAGTTCTTCCTACCATTTGCTTTGCCTCTGATCCGATAGCCAAAACCTGCCCAGTCTTTTGATTTATTGCAACCACCGAAGGCTCCTGAATCACAATCCCTCTATCTTGAACGTACACCAATGAGTTTGCGGTCCCAAGATCAATGGCAATATCTTGACCTAGGAAGGATAATATTTTTCGTAGTAATTTTTTCATATATTTTCTTGAAGGAATTTTAAAGCATCTTTTCGCTTTATATATTCTTGTTCATTCTCTTTTGCCCGCATCGAAACTTCAATGGTATCTTCATTATGAGTTTTTGCACTTACAACAATACGTAAAGGAATACCGATTAAGTCTGCATCGGCTAATTTTTCCCCAGCGCTCGTCTCACTACGATCGTCATACAAAATATCAATACCTTTATTTAAAAGTTCCTTATACAAGTTCTCAGCATCACTCTCGCCGCCCATAAGCGAAAGCAAATGTATGCCAAATGGAGCGACTTCTTTTGGCCACACAATACCTTTTTTATCGTGCAAAAGCTCAATAATAGTTGCCATGGCGCGCCCTGGTCCAATGCCATAACTTCCCATCACAGGAGCTTTTGCTTCTCCATTTTCATCTGTAAAAGTAAGCCCTAAAGTATCAGCAAACCTAGTTCCTAAGGGGAATATATTTCCTACCTCAATTGCACGTTTTTCATTAAGGTTGCTCTTGCTACACTCAGGGCAAGTTGATTGCTTTTCAATAATCTCTTTATTAACCGCAATGTGACATTCGTCACATACATAGATAGTATCTTCTCCTGCCTCACATATTGCTTGAAATTCGTGAGAATATTCAGAAAAGCTACCTCCGGAAGCAAACGTTAACAAGGTACTATCTCCAATGCCAAGACGGGAAAAAATATTGTGATATGCTTCTTTTACCTTTTCGTAGAATTGATCGTGTTCTTCTTTATTTTTTGAGAAAGAATACAAGTCTTTCATGACAAACTCACGAGTTCTTAAAAGACCGTTTCTTGCCCGAAGCTCATTTCGAAACTTTGTCTGGAATTGATAGATATATAAAGGAAGGTCACGCCACGAGGAGATATGATGACGCAAAAGATTAGTCATAGGTTCTTCGTGCGTGTTTGCCAGCCCTACTTCAGTTTCATTTTTGAGCTTTGTTTTAAACCAAATATCTATCTCTTTATCTGACCAGCGTCCTGTTTTTTTCCAAGGCTCAGCATCTTGAAGGGAAGCAAGCTCTAACTCTTGTCCTCCAATAGCATTCATCTCTTCTCTAATAATTCCTACAATCCTATTAAACACCAAAAGACCCAAAGGCAAAAATGAATACACCCCTGCCATTTCTTTGTGTATAAAACCCGCTTGCACTAGAAGCTGAGCATTGATGCCATCCTCTTTTGGGGGTGTCTTTTGGGTTTTTGTAAATAATGTTGATTGCTTCATAGGATGCGTATAATATCCTTTATGGTTACCCAGATCATCATAGTTATCAAGAGAACAAACACCACGGCTGAAACTCTTTTCTCCCATAATTCTGAGACAGGCTTTTTCCGAATAGCTTCTATTCCCAAGAACAGCAATTTGCCTCCATCTACTACAGGAATAGGAAGAGCGTTAAAAATAGCAAGATACACTGCAAGAACAGCAAAGAAAGATAAGAAATGTGCTACGCCCAAAGAAAGAGAATTAGTCAAAAGATGAACAATACCCACTGGCCCCGTAAATTCAACTCCAGGAGGCACACCTTTTCCAGAAACAAGATTTACTATAAGATCTACGAGACCCTTTACAATATCAATGGTAAGTCTGCCTGTTCGAAGTACTGCCTGAAAAGGAGATTCCAACCAGGTATATTTTACAAATGCGGTTCTTACGAGAGCAACTCCCATAGCACCTTCTCCATCAGGTGGCTCTATTCTTGGAGTCAATGTAACTTGTCTTATATCCTCTCCGCGCTGCAAAGTAAGAATAATCTCTTTGCCAGAAATTGTATCGCTAAAAGATTGAATCTCGCTTACCTTTGTTGGTTCAATAAATACTCCAGAACTTTGCTCTTCCATTTTTAAAATACTATCACCCAGCTCAATGCCAGCTATTTGAGCTGGAGAATCCTTTGCCACACCAAGAATTTGTACTATAGGATTTTCTATACCTTGAGTTTCTTCGTCCCCAATGCCAGTTGGAATACCACTGGTCGCTCCAAGTCCGGTAAAGATGACGACAGCTACCAGCCAAAAAGCAACTACACCAGCTGCAACAATAACCATTCTTTGCCATATAGGTTTTGTGGAAAAACTTCGTGGGCCGCCAGCAGTTTGGTCTTCGCCCTCCAATCGCACAAAAGCACCCAAGGGAATAAGGTTTATAGAATAGATGGTCTCCCCTATCTTCTTTCCAATTAACCTGGGAGGCAAGCCAATACCAAACTCCTCAATTTTCACTCCATACTTTTTGGCAAAGAGGTAGTGCCCTAATTCATGAAGAATAATTAAGATAAGAAAACTTATAAGAACAATAGCAAGGGTCATAGAAATTTTACGTAATGTTTATTTATATAAAGAAATATAAAGAATTATAACGATATCTCAACTTTCTTTTTCTCAACTAACTCATCTACCTTCTTTGTATGCTCATCAATAAGCTTTTGTAAATCTTCTTTACCTTTGAATTTATCGTCTTCACGAATATCTCCTGTCCGTGCATCTTCTTGAATCTCTCCCCAAGCTTCATCCCTCCACTTTCTTAGAGTTTGTTTTGTTTGCTCTGACTTTTCTGCCAAAATATGCAGCAAAGTTTCTCGATACTCTTGCGTTAAAGTAGGCAGAATAATACGCAAACTCTTACCTTCAACCACAGGAGATACTCCAAGAGACTCTTTTAAGAGTGCTTTCTCCATAGGACCGATATTTGCGGGATCCCAAGGCTGAATTAAAATCTGGCGTCTCTCTGGTGAAGAAATTCCAGCCAGTTGCTTTAGAGGAAGAAGTTGTCCCTGTATGTCAACTAAAATATCCTCCACAAGTGCAGGACTTGCTTGACCCGTTCTGATTTTCGCCAATTCATGGCGAAAAAATTCCACTGCCTTTTCCAATTCCGGTTTTATTTTCTCAAGTATTTGTTTAACCATATTATAGTTCAAGGATAACACGTTCCATTGCAAGGCGCCCACTTACGTTAGTTTGACGCAACGCAACAAGAACCTCATGAATATTGCGCAATGCGTGCAAAGATGACATTGTGCCCTTGCGAAGCTCTTGTAAAAGCTGAACTCTCATTTCTTCTTGTAAGTTAAGCAGTGTTCTATACAAAGCCTTTTGATCTTGACTCTCACGCTCCGCAAAGGCAAAGCGCTCTCCAATAGATAATCGCTGTAATTTTGCTAGTAGATTTGTATTTTTATCATGCATTTTATCAAATTGATACATCCTTAGCTCTTGCGCGCGAGAGCGAATGGTATTTAAAAGAAGAGCCGGATGTAAAACCGTCAGAAACAAAAACACATTTCCCTTTGGCTCCTCTAAAAGCTTTAAAAATGCAGACTGGGCTTCCTGGTTCATTGATTCTGCATTCCTGATAATTCCTATCTTGCAAGGCGCGTCCCATGCGCTTAAGCTCAATTGCTTTTTTAGTCTTCGTATCTGTCCTATGGTAATTTCCTCTTTTTCTGGGTTTATCTCAATTACATTAGCTTGTATCTTTGGCTTTTGCCTTCCCAAAGCAAGAGCTATGAACTTGGTTAAGAGTTGCTCTTTTTTTGTCTCATCATTCCCCGAAAGAAGATATGCATGGGAAAGTTTTCCTTTCTCGTGTGCTCGCGCAAGTAATGTAAAGTAATCCATTATTTCTTTGCCATAACACTTCTCTTGTATGCATCCAAATTATCCAGAACAACTCCAGCGCCTCGAGCAACACAAGTTAAAGAATCTTGAGCAATGAAGCATGGTACTCCGGTTGTTTGGGAAATGAGTTGATCGATATTTTTAAGTAGAGCTCCTCCCCCAGAAACGATCATTCCTTTGTCCATAATATCCGCTGAAAGCTCAGGCGGAGTTTCGCGCAGTAAAGCCTTGATAATCATCACGATTTCTCCCAATGGTTCTTGGAGAGCTTCTGAAATTTCAGTAGAAGTTAATTTAATATTTTTGGGCAATCCTGCTACTAAATCTCTACCACGAATTTCAATAGTAGCTTCTTCTTTTAAAGGGATCGCACATCCAATCTTTATTTTAATTTCCTCTGCGGTATTCTCTCCAATCGCAAGATTATATTTACTCTTTATGTAGTCTGAAATTGCCTGGTCCATTTTATCTCCTGCTACCCGAAGAGAAGTTGCGCCAACAATTCCTCCAAGAGAAATGACTGCGACCTCAGTGGTCCCTCCCCCAATATCCACAATCATGTGACCTGAAGTTGAGTTAATAGGGATTTCAGCCCCAATTGCAGCTAGAATAGGTTCCTTTGCAACATATGCTGCCTTTGCTCCAGCGCGCGTGGTAGCCTCAACCACAGCTCTTCTTTCAGTAGAGGTAATGCCAGCTGGAACAGAAATTAATACCTCTGGCTTAAAAAACTGATATCCTGGGATAGTTTTTTTTAAGAAATAGCGGATCATAGCTAAGGTAACACGATAATCCGAAATAACTCCATCTCGCATGGGACGGTATACTCGAATGGTATCAGGAGTACGCCCAGTCATTTCTTTTGCCGCCTCCCCTACTGCCAAAATAGTGTTATCTGTTAGAGAAACTGCAACCACCGTAGGTTCGTCTAATACAATACCTTTTTGAGGCACAAAGACTAAAGAGTTTTTAGTTCCAAGATCAATGCCAATTTTTGAGACAAAAATACTCATACTGTAACGCGTTTAATATCTGCTCCTAACTTTTGTAGTCTTTCTTCTATTCTCTCATATCCCCTGTCCACTTGGTAGATATTATCAATCGTACTTTTTCCTTCGGCCATGAGAGCCGCCATAATAAGAGCTGCACCTCCTCGCAAGTCAAACGTACCAAGGTCATGTCCATGAAGTTTTGTTACGCCATTAATAATTGCGCGGTGTGGATCGGTAAAGTAAATTTCAGCTCCCATTTTATTTAATTCTTCTAGGTACTTTAATCTTCCTTCATAGAGAGGATCGTGAAGGAGAGTAGATCCTTTACTCTGTGTAGCAAGCACTCCCAATACCGACTGAAGATCAGATGGGATGCCAGGATAGATTAAACTTTGGATTTTATCTATCTTAAGATTGCGAGAGGGCAAAACTTGTACATCCCCAATACCTCCTTGCCTCTTTGTGATCTCCAATATCGCACCAAAATCGTGAAGTTTTTTAAAAAAGAAATCCAAGAATTGCAATGGAACATTTTTTACTAATACTTTGCCTTGCGTTCCAACTGCCATAACAATAAAGGTGGCAGCTTCTATGGGGTCTGGGATAATAGTGTGGGAAAATCCTTTCAGTTTCTTTTTCCCTTGAATAGTTATTTCATGGAGCCCAGAAACTCTAAGCCATACTCCCATTTTTCGTAATGCGCGGATTAACTCTTGTACTTGATAATCCATGTCCGCAATCTTTATAACAATGCGTTCTGGCTGCATGGCACAAAAAAGGAGAAGGTTTTCTGTTGCGGTAACTGAAAATTCATTTAGCACGATTACCTTGTTCTTTGCCTTTGTTGCAAATTGCAATTCAAACCCTTGTCGTAAAGGTTTCACAGCAATACCAAGTTGGCTGAATGCGTCCAAATGAGTGTTTATGGGTCTTGCCCCAATAATATCTCCTCCAGGCTTTGGAAGATATATTTTCCCAAATCGCGCGAGCAATGGTCCGTATAAAAGAACAGAGCCCCGAAATCTTAAAATTGCTTCTTTATTAATAGTAGCAGGATTGAGATTTTTTGTATTAATTCTCACCGTTCGCTTCCCTATCCATTCTACCTTTACTTTCATACTCTCTAAAATTTCAAGCATGCGAAATACATCCTCAATTAAGGGGAGATTTTTAATTACGCAGTCCTCTTTTACAAGAATGGTGGCAGCTAATATGGGAAAGGCAGCATTTTTTGCCCCCTTAACATCAATCTCGCCTTCTAGGCGATTACCACCACGAATAACGAATTTCTCCATAGTATAGCCTCCTTATCTTAGCTGAAATCCCTCTATTTTGCAATGGAGTGAAAATCCGAATATCTCTTGGTAAAATTACGGAATTCTTAATCTAATTAAGTCCAACTTCACAAAAAGCATATTTTCCCGTATACTACAACGCATGACTAAACGCCAACGTACATTGCTGTTTTCTACCCTGTTGGGTCTTTTTTTCATATTAGCCCCTACGCTTGCCTTGTATTCTCAAGGATACCGAATTGATTTTGCAGGAGGAAGAATAGCTCAAACAGGAGCATTCTATTTTAAAGTAGCCCCCGCGCGAGCAGATATCCTTGTTGATGGTACGTTTGTTAAAAAAACAGATTTCCTCTTTGGTTCAGGACTCACGAAAAACTTCTTTCCTGATAACTATTTTCTTGAAGTTACAAAAGAAGGATATCATTCCTGGCAAAAAATCCTTCAGATAAAAGAGCAACAAGTTACTGAGGCAAAGAGCATACTTTTGTTTAAAAAAGACCCGACATTTCAAAAACTTGCAGATAAAATTGAACGCTTCTGGATTTCTCCAAACATAAAATATGCACTATTACAACAGCGCGAATCTAAGGCATTTTGGCAGCTCCATGTTCTTAATCTTGAAACTGGAGGAAAGGAACCTCTGGCAGGATTAATTAGTACAAAGGATGAAGTTATTGATATTCAATGGGCAAGAGACTCTCGTCGTTTCCTGCTTTTAACCCTTCATAAAGAGCAACTTGCTTTTGAGGTTCGTAGTATTTCAGCGAATGTCCCTTGTTTTAAAACTCCTTGCAGCTTGGAATATCTTGGAGAAGATATAGGGAATATACAATTTTCTCCTGCAAAAGAAGATCAGGTGCTCTTTACCAGATTCTTAAATACAACACAGGTACTATTTGAAGCTCAGTATAGCAAAGAAGATTTAGCTATTCCCATTGCAAATAATGTTATAGCTTTCACAACTTTGGATAATCATGTTTTTTGGTTGGATACAGCTGGCACATTGCGAAAAAAAGACTTGAGTACAAATGACGATGCACAGGTTTTTCAAGAATCGGTTTTTATCCCAATACAGGAAACTTCTTATGAACTATTACTTGCTGGCGATACTATTTTAATAAAAGAGGATACAACGCTATTTCTCCATAAAGAAAATACAATTTCAAGGCGAGAAGTTCTCTCTCCTGTTTTTGAAGTTGCTGTGAATTCAAATGGTAATAAGGTTGCACTTCAAAATCAATTAGAGCTTTGGATTCTTTTCTTAAAAGAAGAAACTGAACAACCACAACACGAAGCTGGAGAATTAGTTCTTCTTACGAGATTTTCAAAATCTCCACAACAACTCTCTTGGGTTGATTCATCTTATCTTCTCTTTGGCTCAGGAGAAATAATCCGAAGTGTTGAAATTGATAACCGGGATCGCTTAAACATCATTGATCTCGTTTCGTTTCCCAACCCTGAATTCTTTTGGAATAACCAAAAAGGCATCCTCTATGTCCTAAGTGAGAATGCCTTCTTTGTTTCTGAAAAAATAGTGCGCTAAATTATCTCTTCCTCCATTGACGAGCTCTTCTAGCTCTCTTTAGTCCAAATTTCTTTCGCTCTCGCATTCTAGGATCCCTCGTTAAAAACTTAAGGGATTTCATAGAATCTCTCATTGTAGCATCCCATTCTACTAGCGCGCGAGCTAAGCCATGGCGTACTGCCTCAGCTTGTGCTCGCATTCCACCACCGTAAACAACAATGCTTACTTCAAATGTCTTTCCGTGTGTTCCACGCTCCAAAGCCTCTTTTGCAATGATGCGATATTCGACGTCTTGAAAATAGTCTTCAAAGGCCTTTTGATTTACGATAAAGTTTGTCTTCTTTGCATCTCTAATTCTTATGCGCGCAACAGCAGTCTTCCTTCTCCCTGTTGCTTGCCAATATTTTCCTTCCACCTTTTTTGCAGGCATTTTTTCGCTTCCAGAAAGCTTACTTTTAGTGGATGTAACTGGCTTTTTCTTTTTTGTAATAGTTTTTGTTGCCATCGATTATAATTCAACTTTCAATCTTTTTATCTGGCGCGCTCTTAATTTATTTATTGGCATCATTCCATATACTGCCTTGCGCAATACTTCTTCTGGCTGCTCATCAAAAAACTTCTTTAATGTCCGTACTTTTAAACTTCCCAAATATCCTGAGTGTCGATAATATTTCTTTTGCTCAGATTTCTTTCCAGTAAAACGAATTCTCTTGAAGTTTTGGACTGTTACAAAATCTCCACCATCTTTATGTGAAGCAAAATCTCCCTTTTGTCTTCCTCGAAGAAGGTTTGCAACCTCTACTGCCAGTCGTCCCAAGGGACGTCCCTGTGCATTTAAAGTATGAGTTTGTCGTTGTTCCATAAAATTATACGAATTCAATAATTGCAAGTCTAGCTGAATCTGATTTGCGTGGTCTTCTTTTTATAATCCGCGTGTATCCACCCTTTCGCTGAAGATACCTTGGGGCTACTTCTTCAATGAGCTTTTTTGCACTTACAGCTCCCAGAAGTGCGCTAAGATATCTTCTTTCTGCAATATTGCCCTTCTTTGCTCTAGTGATAAGTTTTTCAACTATAGGAGAAATATCCTTTGCCTTGGCTTCAGTTGTTTCAATCTTTTCTTGAAGCACCAAAGAACGAACCAAGCTTCTTTGTAAAGCTTTTCTAGGTCCTGCCTTGCGAGACAACGTTCTTTTTTTGATGCGCTTTTTCATTACTTCTTTTTTGTAGTTTTCTTTGTTGTTGGTTTTTTTACTGAAGCTGCCTTTTTTGCCTTGGGCTTTACATTCTCTTCTACATTCATCACTTCTTCTTTTAGCCCTCCTTTAATAACCTCAAACTGCTCTGCTAAAATACTAGAAGCTTCTCTTAAAGCAGTTTCAGGATTTAGGGTTCCGTCGGTTTCAACTTCAAGAATAAGACGATCAAAATCAGTTCGATCTCCAACACGCATTTGCTCCACCCGATAGCTCACCCTCCTTATGGGGGTGTAAATAGCGTCTAGAGAAATCATGCCAATCTCCACCTTTCCTATATGACGAGTTTCTGCTGCTTCATATCCAACTCCTCTTCCAATTTGAATCTCAATTTCAAGTTCGGTTGATTTATCAGTTAGCTGAGCTATAAGAACATCCTTGTTCATAATTTCAACTTGGCTTGGAGCTTTAAAATCTCCTGCGGTAACTGTTTTTACTCCCTTTATCTTGAGCGTTGCAGCAAATGGACCGTCTCCGAATAAACGAAAGCGGACTTGCTTTAAATTCAGCAAAATACCAAGAACATCCTCTTTAACCCCAGATAGTGTTGCAAACTCATGGGAAGCTCCCATTATCTTGACCTCTGTAACAGCAGCACCTCCCAAGGAAGACAGGAGAACTCGTCGTAAGCTATTACCCAGTGTTGTGCCGTATCCTGGATACAAGGACTCAATCTCAAAAGTTGCCTTATCTCCTTTACTTGATACAATTTTTATTGCTTTGGAAAGTGGAATCATATTATCTTGAATAAAACTCAAATATTAATGAAATTTCGACTGAAGGTGCAATTTCAGCAAGCGAGGGAAATTGCAAAATACTAATCTCTGGTTTTTCTTTATCTAAAGAAATCCAAGAAGGCGCCTCGTATTTTTTTAATCCCAATAGTACATTCTTAAATAGTGTTCGCTCTAGAGATGCTGAACGAACAGTAATAATATCTCCTTTTTTTACTTCAAAAGAAGGGATATCCATTTTTTTCCCATTCACCAAAAAATGACCGTGGGAAACCATTTGGCGAGACTGTTTACGTGTTGGAGCAAAGCCAGCACGATATACTACATTGTCTAGTCTTCGTTCAAGTTTCTGTAAAAATAATTCTGGAGAATCACCATGGCCACTTTTCTCAAGTGCTACTTTTACATAACGCTTAAATTGTTTTTCACGAAGATTGTATTGACCTTTCAAGTCCTGTTTTTCTTGTAGTTGTCTTCCGTATTCAGACTGCGGCTTTGGCCGTCGTTTTCTCATTACTCCCTTTTGCATATTCAAAGTCCACTACACTCTTCTTACTTTTTTCTTTCTTGGTCCGTTATGTGGCACAGGTGTTAAATCGCGAATAAATTGAATTTCAAAACCTCTTGCTCCCAAAGAACGCAAAGCAGATTCTCTGCCAGGTCCAATACCTCGAAGGGTAATTGCAATACGCTCTACTCCACGTGCTTTTGCAACGTCTGCTAAAGCTTCTGCTACTTTGGAAGCGGCATAGGGTGTAGACTTTTTAGTCCCCTTAAACCCAACAGATCCAGCTGATGTACTAAACACAACATTACCTTGCACGTCAGCTAAAGAAATTATGGTGTTGTTGTATGAGGAGTAAATACTCACCCTCCCGTCTGCAAATGTACGTCCTTTAGTTGGTATACGCACAGAGGCAGCAGTATTGCTGGAACTCTCTCCTTTTTTAATAACTCGTTTCTTTCCCATAATATAAATTAAGTTGGGCTAGCTGCTGGTTTCTTTCCAGATCCTACTGTCTTTCGAACATTTCCCCGAACAGTTCTTGTATTTGTACTGGTGCGCTGTCCTCTGACCGGAAGTTTCTTTTGGTGACGTGATCCACGCCACGAACCAATATCGCGTAATCTCTTTATATTCATCATAACCTCACGCCGTAAATCTCCCTCAATGGTAAAACCTTTTTCAAGAGTGTTACGAAGCGAAGTTAATTCTTCAACCTTTAACTCCCCTGCCTTCTTTTGGGGATCAATCTTAACTTGCTTTAAAATGCGCGCGCTATTTGCGAGCCCAATACCAAAAATATAGGTTAAGGCTATTTTAATTTGTTTTTTTTCTGGAATGTTTACTCCGGCAACTCTGGGCATAGTTAAAAAAGAAGGATTTATCCTTGTCTTTGTTTATGCTTTGGATTCTTCTTGCAAATAACGTATAGCTTCCTCTCTCGCTTTACAATCGTACAATCCTTGCATATCTTCTTAATGGTTGAATGGACCTTCATATTATTTATTCCTGTACACAATTCTCCCGCGGGTTTTATCATATGGACTCATTTCCACAGAAACTTTATCACCCGCTAAAATACGGATCCTGAATTTCCTGAGCCTTCCTGCAAGATATGCTAATATCTCAGTTCCATCTTCCAGGCGCACTCGAAACTTTAAACTTGGAAGGGTTTCTGTTACCTCTCCTTGTATTGCGTCCTCTCCTTGTTTATCATTTTTCATGCGTGAATTTGCGATATAAAGTATATCAAAAAAACTATTATTAGTCAACAATCACCTGAATCTCAAGCCTATCTATACTTCCTGGCAAAGAAGAGAGCCAAAAGGGCCACAGGGCAAGTTCAGTTTGATTAAAGATATTATAGGAGGCAAGGATGCTCTCTGCCTCAGTCTTTGACTTCCCTCGAAGCTTGATTTTAAGCTCGGTTGGGTCTAAATACTGATATATTGTTGATCCAATGTAAAGATCTACATTAACTGTTTTTGTATCTTTACTAAGTTTAATTTGCTGAAAGTTAATCTCGTTTTTATCTTCAAAAATACGCTCTCCATCCTCAAGCTCTCGCGCAAGGAAAGTATTTACTAGCGTATCTATATCAGACTTGGGAAACATGAATAGTGTTGCAACAAGAGAAACACTTACGTTGAATTGATCTAACTCAGCACCGGCCCCTATCAAGGATTCAGCTTCTGTGACATTAATTGCAAGAGAATCTTTCGTTGCTACCATGCTCTCTGGCACACGACTAAGCAAATCTTCAATCACGTTTCCTGTGAGCTCTTCAATTAAAGAGTCCTTTGCCTTTTCAATGTCATCTTCTGAAACAACAGATACAGTGCGTTCTGATCCTCCGGTCATAGGTCCTAAAGATTCACCATAGATTACAGTAAACAAAGCAGAACCAGATAGCCCTGGTAAAGAGAAGTTACTAGCCCCAATATTATAATCCTCTCCTGCCTCAGCTGCGATTACTTCAATATCAACAAATCCAGGAACCATTTTCCCTTGTTTTTGCGTTTTCCCGGGAATAGCAACTTTCACTGGAGTTCGAAACAATTTTCCTTCTTCTGAGACAAAACGAGTTTGCACAAGCAAATTTTGAGGAGTTGTGGTATACGCATTAAATACTCGAATGGTTCCAGAAGCTCTATTCTCTTTTATCGTACTGCTTGAAGCTGGAAACAGACGGGTTGCACTTTTTTCTTCAGTTAAAGTATGGGCTGGGATAATCTGCTCTTCCTTATCCAATTTCGCCCTTCCCACTTCAGCTACTATTGGCTCCAAAAGCTTTACCTGTCTTACTTCAGGCCACAGCGTAACATTGGCTCTCGCAAAGAATACATGAACAGCACCAACTAAAACCACCACAAGTATCAAAAGAGGAAGAACGCCTATTTTAAACCAACCTGGCAATCGCGTACTTTTACGCTTCACGCGTTTTTTTGGCTCTTCTATCTTTTTTTCAATCTTTTTGGGTGGGACAATATCTTGAATTTTCCATTTTGCCATATGCCTATCTTCTCATATTCATAAAATTTCGCAAGCTCTTTTTCTCTATAGCATCGTTTTTGCCCTATTCTGCCTTTAGCACAGCTCGAATTCTCCTAACTCCAGTGGAGACAGCCTCCTCCTTTATAATCTCAAACTGGCTTAGTTCTGAGGTATTTTGAACATGAGGGCCGCCGCAAAACTCCTTGGAGAATGCATTTCCTTTTTCATCCTTTAAAACGTACACAGATACTATATCTCCATATTTTATCCCAAATTCCATTTCGGCTCCTAGCTTCACTGCTTCTTCCTTTGTCATTTCCTCTTTTACCATCTTCAAATTCTCTTGGATTTTTACATTTACTAAATTCTCTACCTCTTGTACTTGCTCTGGGGTAACTTTTTGAGGCTGTGAAAAATCCAAACGTATACGCTCTTGAGTAATGTTGCTTCCTCGTTGATGCACATGATCTCCCAATACTTCACGTAAAGCCGCAAGTAACAAATGGTTTGCAGTGTGGAGTTTTGTGGTTGCATAAGAAGCATCAGCAAGACCTCCTTTAAATCTTCCTGCTGCTGCGGTTCTTGAAATTTCTTGATGTGCTGCAAATTCCTCTTGAAAACTTATAGTATCTACCAAAACTCCTTTTTCCTTTGCAAGCTCTAAGGTAATATCTAAAGGAAATCCATAAGTCTGATATAGATCAAACGCCTCTTTTCCTGTAATATTGCGAGAAGAAATTTTCTCAAATTCTTTTAGACCCTTTTTTAAGGTTAAACGAAATCTTTCTTCCTCTTCTTGGATATTTTTTTCAATCTCCTCTTTTTGATCTTCCAGTTCCAAGTAGGAACCTTCGTAAGCTGCAATTAAAGGTTCTACTAAAAGAGCTAAGGCGCCTTCTTTCATTTCTATGATATCTGCATGGCGTACTGCCCGGCGTACGAGGCGACGCACAAAATACCCACGCTCCGTGTTGGAGGGCAAAACACTATCTCCTATCATAAAAGCAGCTCCTCGAATGTGGTCTGCAACAACTCGAAAAGAAGTAATATTATCTTCATACTTTTTTGAACTTAGTTCTTCTATCTTAGTAATAACAGCAAACAGCGTGTTTATTTTAAATACATCAGCGTCTTTATTCACAGCAGCAGTAATTCTTTCCAACCCTCCTCCAAAATCCACATTGCGTTGTGCTAACTTTTCAAAACTCCCGTCTTCTTTCTTCTTATACTCCATGAACACAGAATTACCAATTTCCATGAACCTTCCACAATCGCAGTTTGGATGACATTGCTTGCCAAATGCTTCATTATGAGGAGTGCCAAAGTCAAAGAATATTTCAGAGTCAGGTCCTCCTGGCTCTCCTGTGGGCATATTGGAAGGAATCCCTGCCCTGCTCCACCAGTTCTTCTTTGATCCATAAGCAAAGATACGGCCTCCTTGCATGCCTTTTTCATATCCCACCTCTTCACTGCCAAGTTCTATATCTTTTGCCTCAATCCCCTTCTCTTGAAATAACCGTTTTAAAATGCCAATAGATTCTTCGTCTTTTGGTATGTTATTTTCCTTATCTCCCAAAAACACCGTCATATAGAGATTCTCAGGGGGCAGTCCTAACTCATCTACCAAAAAAGAAAAGATCCAAGAAAGTTGCTCTTCTTTAAAGTAATCACCCAAAGACCAATTCCCAAGCATTTCAAAGAATGTGGTGTGGCGATTATCACCTATCTCTTCAATATCGTCTGCTCGAAAACTCTTTTGAGAATTAACTAAGCGTGAGCCCATAGGATGCTTTTGTCCTAAAAGATAGGGAATTAAAGGCTGCATGCCAGAGCCCACAAACAGCGTTGTGGGATCGTTCTCTGGAACTAAAGAAGAAGAAGGAATAATATTATGCACTCTTTCTTTAAAAAAGTTCAGATACTTTTCTCGTATTTCGTTTGAGCTCATAGAAAAACTATATCACTTAAGAAATGATAACTCCACCCCCCAAAAGCTCTTCTCCGTGGTAAAACACCGCAAATTGTCCTGGAGTAATGGCTCGTTGAGCAACCTCTGGAGTTACTTTAAGTAAACCGTCTTTAAGTACTTTTAATGTAACTAGGACGTCCTCTTGACGGTAGCGGAATTTTGCAAAAACAGGAGTATCTTCTTCTTGAGGCAAAAACCAATTCATATCTTTTACCATAAGCTCAGAGGTCATGATATCATGCTGCTCTTTTGTTACATTAAGGGTATTGGTTTTAATATTTTTTTTTGAAACATAGTAAGGACCGCCTGCAAGTTTTAGCCCTTGTCTTTGGCCTACGGTATAGTAATATGCTCCATCGTGCTGCCCTAACACCTCGCCTGTAGTACTCACAATGGAACCTTGCTTTTGTGGAATGTGAACTCGAAGAAACTCTCCAATTTCTACTTCTCCTATAAAGCAAATACCTTGGCTATCTTTGCGCTCTGCATTGGGAAGTCCAATCTTTTTTGCAAAAGCTCTTACTTGAGTCTTTTCATAATCTCCTATTGGAAATAGAGATTTTTCCAATACTTCAGGATGTATCATGGCAAGGAAATAAGATTGATCTTTCTCTTCATCTTTTCCCTTCAGTAAAATATGTCTTAAATTCTTTTTCTTAACTCGTGCATAATGGCCAGTAGCAACATAGTCCGCTCCCAACGTCATTGCCTTTTTAAAAAACAGACCAAACTTGATTTCACGATTACACATAATATCTGGGTTAGGAGTAATGCCCTCTTGGTACCCTTGAATCATATATTCCACTACTTTCTCTTTGTATTCATCAATAAAATTCCAGACATAAAAAGGAATCTTCAAATGCAAAGCAGCTAGGCGAGCTGAACGCTCATCCTCCTCTGTGGTGCATGAAGGTCCCTCTGTCCAACATTTCATATATATTCCAATCACGTCAAAACCAGCTCTTTTTAAAAGAGCTGCCGCTACCGAACTATCCACTCCACCCGACATTCCAACAAATACTTTCCTTTTCTTTTTACTCATAGTGAATATTCAATATGCCACAAAATACAGACTTTGTCATTATGCGTCATGTCGCAAAATAGCATCGCTCATACGAGCAACCCTAGTCATTTCTTTTACATCATGCACGCGCACTATATCTACCTTTTGTAAAATACCAAGCGCAAGAGTTGCTGCAGTTCCTTCAAGGCGCTCATGCACAGGCAATCCACCCAATACTTCCCCAATAAAAGACTTCCTGGA
>Ga0208879_1001816_pt1 | contig 19623 bp, 20 predicted proteins | sample Knorr_S15_td_Bot_FD_185605 | JGI IMG/M metagenome (GOLD analysis project Ga0208879, IMG submission 185605) | Marine microbial communities from Southern Atlantic Ocean transect - Knorr_S15_td_Bottom_ad_5009_LV_A (SPAdes) (version 2) | ecosystem: Environmental > Aquatic > Marine > Oceanic | place... | reverse complement strand
GCACTTCTCTTTGGAGCTGCTTTTCTCTTTGGAGCTGCCTTTCTTTTAGGAGCTGCTTTTCTTGTAGCTTTACGTTTTGGAGCTGCTTTGCGTTTTGGTGCAGCTTTTCTTTTTGTAGCCATTAATGGAACCACTTTTTCATAGTTTTTCAGTGGGTAAACTAAAAAAATTTACACAAATTGATCACTATTTGTCAAGTAATTTCAATTTTTAATTTTTATTTTGATCGAAAAACTTTCAATAACTCTTTTCAAAAACTGATCGATTATTTTCAAATTTCTGAAAAACAATTCATTTTCTATTTTTTTACGCGTGTTTATTGAATTTTAATTGATAAAAACTAATCTTTGTTTTGTATTTGTCATGAAACATTTGTGTTGTTGAATTTTATTTTTTGATCTACTTTATTGTTTTTTTAAAATTATGTGCCGCGTTTTTTAATTATTGTTAGTACGTCTTCATCAAGTAAAATATGACTCAATCCTACTCTTTGTCCTCCAAACTTTACACTTTTTCCCCACACTAAACCATATCTGAACTCTCTTCTTAATCTACGATGAAGCTTGTTACAAATATCTTCAACTGTGTCACTCTCTCTTGCAATTAGTGGTTCTTTGAAATCAGTTTCTCCACCTTTTGGACGTAGGTAAATTCTAATAAATTTTAATTTTTGATATATTTTTTCTTTTAATAATTCAATATTGATATCTGAATTTGCAGATACTTCTATTACCTCTGATTTTATTTTTGTCTTTAAATCTTTTAGAAATGCCTTATCAACTAAATCAATTTTATTTAAAATTGTAATTGCTTTTGAATAACTAATGTTTCCTGCAATGTGGTCTGCTAATTGCTCTGATGTTACATCTTCTCTTACCACAACACGTGCACTGACAATTCCATAAAGATGTAAAATAGCTTTGAGATGATCTACTGAAATTTTTGTAAGCTTTACTTGTTGAGCAACTGCAATTCCTCCCATTGATGCTTTCTCAATAGTTAGATTTGGCGGTAATTGATTTAATCTAATTCCTATATTGCCTAATTCATTTACTAACACATCCTCATGGAATGGCTGAAAAACATCTAACATGAGTAGTACTAGATCTGCAGTTCTTGCAACTGAAAGAATTCTCTTTCCTAACCCTTTTCCTGTTGATGCCCCTTTAATGATCCCTGGAAGATCTAAGACTTGGATTTTTGCACCTCTATACACCATCATCCCGGGAACAACGGTAAGTGTTGTAAATGTAAAAGCACCGACAGTTGATTTTGCACTAGTCATTTTATTTAGTAATGTTGATTTTCCAACACTTGGTAATCCGATAAACACTATTGTCGCATCACCACTTCTTCTGACATCAAAGCCATCTTGCTTCATGCCTGATTTTTTTATTACGTTGTCCTCTTGCTCTCTTTTGAGTTTAGCAATCTTTGCTTTTAGTAAACCAACATGTTTCTCAGTAGCTTTGTTGATCTGAGTTTTTGCCATTTCATCTTGGATGGCCTTAATTTTTTCAGGAATTCCCAATACTGTTCATTTCCTTCGACATTCTTTTCAAATAAAACCCTATTACTTTTCTTACGCAGCAAATATTATTCCGTTTGAAAAACAAATCTTATGAAAAAGAGAACATTTGCAGTAGATATTGATGGAACTATTACTGAAAATGGGGGTGGCAGAATTCATTTGGATGCACTTGATGCATTAAGACGTCTAACTGTAATGGGCCATAATGTTATCTTTGTTACTGGGCGTTCATCTGTTGAGGGATTTTTACTTTCAGTATTTGGTGGAACTACAAAAATAACTGTTGGTGAAAATGGCGGTTGCATCACCCTTGATACAAATGATCATATTTTGTTAGGTAATATCAAAGAATGTGAGAATGCATTTCAAATAATTAAGAAAAATATTGATAATGTTAAAGAAAAACCTGTTTTTCCTAGAATGACTGAAGTTGTTTTAGATAGAACATTTGATTTAGATCTTGCAAGAAAAGTTGTATCTGAAAATAACCTTAATGTTGAATTATCTGATAGTCAATATGCATTTCACATTAATTCCTCAGGAATCGATAAAGGCACTGGTTTTTCTAAGATTATGGATAAATTCTCAATTTTACGTGATGATGTAATAGCAATTGGTGATAGTGCAACTGATATCCCATTGTTTAAAATTGCAAAAACTAGTATTGCATTAGGAAATGCATCAGAGCAGGTAAAATCTGAGGCAACAATGGTTGTTTCAGCACATGCGGGAGATGGTGTCCTTGAGGCATTAGATAAATTAGCACCCACATTATCTGAGATATAGGATGACTTTTCAATCCATATTAGATGAGGTTAGAAATAATCTCAACAAAGTTTTAACTGAAATGTCTATAACTGGAATTGATTTTTCAGTTGAACCTGCAAAATCTGGATTTGGTGATGTGAGTTCAAATATTTCATTCTTACTTGCAAAACAACTCAAAAAAAGCCCTATGGATATTGCACAATTACTTTCTAATAATTATGATAATTCTCAACACACTTTGGTGTTAAAATCTGAAGCACATCAATCAGGATATCTTAACTTTTTTGCAAATTGGGAAAAATTAAATCAATTAATTTTATCTGAATCTAATTTGGATACATTTGGTTTTGTTGAATTGGGAAATAAATCAACTATTGTTGTTGAACATACTAGTGTAAATCCAAACAAGGCATTACACATTGGGCATGTTAGAAATATCATAATTGGTGATACTATTTCTAGAATTCTAAGAAAAGCCGATTACAAAGTAAATGTTCTAAACTATATTGATGATTCTGGACTTCAAGTTGCTGATATTTTAGTCGGTTTCACTCATTTTGGTTTTGCTCAAGAACCTCCTGATGGAAAAAAGTTTGATCATTATTGTGGCGATGATGTTTATGTTAAAACTACTCAAAAATATGATGAAGATTCTAGTTTGGAGGAAATTCGTAAAAATGTTTTAAAAGATCTTGAAGATGAAACTTCTGAAACTGCTAAACTTGCAGATGTTGTTACTAGGAGAGTTTTATCTAATCAATTAGAAACCTGTTGGAATCTTTCAGTATACTATGATTGTATCAATTTTGAATCTCAAATAATACGTTCTGGATTATGGACCAAAATATTTGAAAAACTCAAAGAGATGAAACTAGTAGAATTTGAAAATGATGGAAAGAATGCTGGATGTTGGGTTATTCGCGGAGATGGAAAAGAAGAAGATAAAATTGTAGTTCGAAGTAATGGTACTGCAACATACATTGCAAAAGATATTCCATACGCTGCTTGGAAATTGGGTCTTCTTGATGATCCATTTTACTATGAAAAATATCCCAAAAATCAACCTAGTTCTCAAAAATTATGGCAAACAACTTTGAATACAAATGGCACCAAAGAAAATTTTTCTGGCTCAAAAGTAATCACTGTTATTGATTCACGTCAGGCAAGATTACAAAAAATCATTACACAACTAATGGGTAAATTCAAATCAATTCCTGATGCATATGTTCATCTTGGATATGAATCAGTCACACTCAGTTCTGAAACTGCAAAAACACTAGGTCTTGATACTGATGGGAAACAAGCTCAAATGTCTGGTAGGAAAGGCCTCTATGTTAGTGCTGACTCTGTTTATGATTTACTAAAAGAGAGAACAATTCAAGAAACAACAAAGAGACATCCTGAAATAGATTCTTCTGAAATTCAACATATTGCTCATAGTATTTCTGTTGGAACACTCCGTTATGAGATGGTAAAACAAGATTTAGATAAAATAATTACATTTGATTTGACAAAATCACTTAGTTTGGAGGGTGATACTGCACCATACATTCAATATTCTTTTGCAAGGGCATCTCGAATAATAGAAAAATCTCAACGAAGCCCTTCAATTGACATTGATTTTTCTCTACTTTCTGATAAAACTGAATTGAATTTGATTAAGACAATTGGATTATTTGGAATATCAGTACGGGATGCTGCAAATAATTTATCGCCCAAAGTAGTTGCCCGATATTCTCATGACCTTGCAGTTTCCTTTAATTCATTTTATGAGCATACCAAAGTTCTTGGAATTGGAGATGAAAAATTAGAAAATGCACGACTATGTTTAGTTAATTCCTTTAAAACTACTCTTGAAAAATCCCTTGACTTATTGGGTATTGTTGCACCAAATAAAATGTAGTTACACTAGATTAATTCACTTCACATTATTTCAAAAAGATATCCTGATAAAATATCATGAATTCCAACAATTTGAAAAAATTAGATTATTGCCTTTCAAAATCTATTGGGTATAGAAATTCATCAAAATATTATTATCAGTTTCATCACATAGCCTTGCATTTTAGCGAAAAATGTAATGAATTGTTTTAAGAATTAATGTCGCTAGCAACCTAAGTTGCTAACGGATAGATTTTCAAGTCTAGTAACCTAAGCCACCAGTTCGCAAATCATATCTTGGCGTGCAAACCAATTATTGACAAATAATTTGATTTTAGTCATAAACGTTTGGTTTTACCTTGGTTTTGATGAAAACCTCACATTCTATTGTGTTCAAAATACACACACAGATCATAATAGCGAAATTCCAAAAATACTCTTTATGGTAATGGAATGTCCTTCAGAAAAAGATTCTGTCATGCGTGATTTATCCGAAATTACTGTAAATGCTTTGAAAGATTTAGCATTAGCAAGAAAAGATCTTCAAGAAAATGATTTACACATGAAGGAGATGAACAAACTTGCAAATGAGAGAGTAGATGAAATGTCTCGTGTAAATCAACAACTACAAACTAAAATTTCCTTTGTTGAAAATATTGCAACAAGCATTAGAGAAAAAAATGACAAACTTGAATTTGATATCACTCTTGTAAAAAATGAAAAAAGTCGTTATCTTAAATTAAATGACTTGTTGAAGACAGATCTTGAAAAAGTAATTAAAAAAGAAAAAGAACTTTCAATCAAACAGATTTTCCTTGAGCGAAAAATTGAGAATCAAACAGATGATTTGAAAAGAACCGAAAAAATATCCATTATTGGACAATTTACATCAAGACTTGCTCATGATATGAGAAATCCATTATCTAAATTAAAAATGTCTCATGAAATTTTGTGTAATAACCACAACCTCAATGTTTTAGAAAAGATCAAACATCAACAAAGAATTGATGCCTCAATCTCTACTATGGTTCGAATAATTGAGGATGTTTTAGAATTTGTTAGGATTTCTGAATTACAAATGAATGAAACACTACTTGATGATGTGATTTCATCATCTATTGAGGGAATAAACATCCCCTCATCTGTAACCTTGGAGAGAACAGGTGATTCTACTCATGTATTATGTGATTCTAAAAAATTAGAAGCTGTTTTTCTTAATATCTTGACAAATGCACTTGATGCAATTGATAAAAATGGAAAAATTAAGATTAAAACAATCATTACATCTAAAAATGTGATAATACGATTTGAAGACTCTGATGTTGGTGTTCCACCAGGAGATGAATTGAATATTTTTGATCCAATGTTTACTACAAAATCTTATGGTGGTGGATTGGGATTAACCATTTGTAAAATGATTATTGAGCAGCATGGGGGAAAATTACTATACAGTAGCATGCCATCTATATTTTCAGTATCTTTACCAAAGACTTGACTAAATTTTTTACATTGTAATAATTTATTTTTAATTCAAAAATTATCTGTGATAAAAAAAAGAATTAATGGCTGTGTCCACAACCGCAAGAATCTTCTCCTCCATGACTACCTTCTGATTCTTTACCTGCACATTTAGAACATTTGTTAGCGTCTGTTGGTGAGAAAAATCCTATCCCACAAGAGATACATTTTTGATTTGCCATAATATTTATCAAGAACTGCCGTATTTATTGAATGCGTATTTTTTTTATTCAGAAGGTTTTGCTTTTCCAGCCTCACTTGATTCGTCATTCTTTTTGAAAACTCTGTATTCTCCAATTATTGAATTACATTTTTCACAAGTGTATTGACCTCGCTCAACTAGAATTAGATTCTCTGCAACTTGCTCATTACTACTTTCTTCTAATTGTATTTTTGGTGGATTATCAAATTCTGTCTCACAGTTTTTACAGTAATGTTTTGACATTTTTTCTATTTCTAATTTGTCTGCTTTTGCCAAAAACAACTTTCCTACTCCTAAATCTGCTTTTTTAGCCTGTTCTTCAGTAATGTCGGCTATTACGTATCCGCCTGATCCTTCTAATTTGTATTCTGCCAACTTACATTGATATTTTTGATGGCATTAAAATACTATTTGCATTTGTCTTGAAAATAATGCAATTAGTTACTAATAATTTTAGAAAATTAAATGGTGTAGAATTTGATTTTCTGATCGATATTGTTTTTGACAACAACCTTTGAATCATGATTTATCAAAGTATCATCCTATGAGTTGTAAAAATGGATATGTTCATAATTTTGCATGGTTTGAAATACTATCTTCAAAAAGATGTATTCATTGTGGCCTTGAAGAAAATCAGTAGATTCTTATCTAAAATTTCTAGCAAAATTTCATGGATAAAATAAAGAACAATTCTCCTGTATTATTTTACTATAATCATTCAAAAAAATGGCTAATGAAAATTTCAAAAAAAGAATCATTTCATACTCATATTGGTATTATCAAACACTCTGATGCAATTGGAAAAGAATATGGTTCAAGAATAATTACAAACAAGGACAAGTATGTCTATGCTCTGAAACCCACAATGTATGACTATGTAATGAAAATACAACATGGTACTCAGATTGTTTATCCTAAAGATATTGGATATATTATTGCAAGAGCAGGAATTGGAAGCGGTCAAAAAATTTTAGAGATTGGTACTGGTAGTGGCTCCCTAACATCTTTTATTGCAAGTGTTGTAAAACCACGCGGTCACGTATACACTTTTGATGTTGATGAAAATTTTATGAAGATTGCAGAAAAAAATATCAAAAAAGCTGGAGTTTCAAAATACATTACACAACATAATTTTGATATAAAGACTGCAAAAAAAATGCCTCTAAAAGACATGGATGTAGCTTTAATTGATTTGGGTGACCCTTGGGTAGTTATTCCTAAAGTACGAGAGATGTTAAAAAGCAGTGGTTGTGTTTTTGCAATATGTCCTACGATGAATCAATTAGAAAAATTAACAATGGCTCTAGTTGAAAATGAATTCACTGACATTGAATCTACAGAACATATTATTCGAACAATTGAGGCAAGAGAAGGAAAAACTCGACATTCTTTTCAAGGAATAGGTCATACCACATACCTTTGTTTTGCAAGAAAAGCCTTTTTTGATAGAGGCTCAAAAAAACGCGCTACAAAATCAAAAACTACCAAAACCGTCAAAACCACAAAAACTAGTAAAACTTCCAAAAAAGTATCCAAAAAATAGTCTTATTTTTTAGCAATTTTCGTAAAACAAGATTTATTCAACTATTTTTCATGATATGTTGTATTGGTCCAAAAGAATCTAACAACTTTGATGGTGAAAAAATTCATTCCATCACGAAAATCTTCATCACGAAAAGGAGATAATGGAATCGTTCTAGTTGTTGGTGGAAGTTACATCTATCATGGTGCTCCTGTTTTGTCATCTATTGCTGCCTTAAAGTGTGGAACTGATTTAGTTTACACCTGTGTTCCAAAAATCAATGTATCTCCAACACGTGCCATTTCTCCAAATCTAATTGTTATTCCTTTAGTTGATCAAAAATTAACTCGTGGAGCTGTAAACAAACTTGTTGGAGTATTACCACTCAATCTTGATTCTGCAACTATTGGGATGGGTCTTGCAATTCAGGACCGAAATTCATTATTACAACTTGTAAAATCTCTTTTAGATAGAGATGTTAGATTATCTTTAGATGCAAGTGCACTAGTTCCTGAAATTTTACCATTGCTTAAAGACAAAAATGTTGTAGTAACTCCTCATGCTGGAGAATTCAAACATCTCTTTGGAGAATTGCCACCAAATGCAAAAATTCAGCGAATAAAATTAGTAGAAAAATATGCAAAGGATCATGGTATTACAATTTTACTTAAAGGTCCAACTGATATTATTTCAAATGGTAAAATTACATATCTAAACGAGAAAAAAACTCCTGCCATGACTGTTGGTGGTACTGGTGATGTACTCTCTGGTTTAGTTGCAGGGATGTTATCTAAGAGCAGAAATACTTTGGAATGTGCAGCAGCAGCTGCTTTCATTAACGGATTAGCTGGAAAATCGGCTCAAAAGAAATTAGGATTACATTTGACTTCAACTGATATTTTAGATGAAATCCCCTATGTCATGAAGCCATTTGATAAAATTGTGTGATGGTCGTTGAATGTCTTAAAACATGTAGATTCGCACATGGATTCACTTGTTTTAGACTTGCAGACTTTGATTAGACAACCAAGTGTGTCTGCAAAAAATGAAGGAATTGAGGAATGTGCAAAATTAGTCTCAAAATTATTGAAAAAATCTGGAATATCTTCTGAAATACTTCGATTAAAAAAAAATGTAGCCCCTATAGTTTTTGGTGAAATAAAATCAAAACAAAATCCTGGAAAAACTTTGATGTTTTATAATCACTATGATGTACAACCAGCTGAACCTTTTGATTTATGGGATGACCCTCCATTTAGTGGAACAAGAAAGGGGAACAAAATTTTTGGTAGAGGTGCAACTGATGATAAGGGTGAATTGATTACCCGAATTAAGGCAGTTGAGGCATGTTTGAAAACAACAGGTGATGTTCCTTGTAATGTAAAATTTGTAATTGAGGGCGAAGAGGAAACAGGCAGTGCTCATATTGAAGATTATTTAAAAAAATACCAAAAGAAATTTTCATGTGATGGTGTAATATGGGAATTTGGATACGTTGATGCAAAAAATAGACCAATCATTGGTCTTGGAATGAAAGGATTATTGTTTGTAGAGTTATCTGTTAAAGAATCAATTAGGGATGCTCATTCTAGTTTGGCTGTTTTAATTAAAAATCCTGCATGGCGACTAATTGATGCAATTAAAACACTTCGAGATTCTGATGGAAAAATTCTCATTAAAGATTGGTACAAAGAAGTAACACCATTCTCAAAAATTGATTTAGAATTAATTAAAAAAGAACCATTTGATGAAAATGTCTTCAAAAAAGAATTTGGAGTAAAATCATTTGTTGGAAAGAAAAAAGGAATGGCTGCAAAAAAGGCTCTAGTAGGTGATGCAACTTGTAATATTGCAGGATTTCTTTCTGGTTATACTGGCAATGGTGCAAAAACAGTACTTCCTGGAGATGCCTTAGTTAAAATTGATTTTAGATTAATTCCAAAGATGGATCCTAAAAAACAGATACTACGATTAAAAAAACATCTAAAATCTAAAGGCTTTGAAGATGTTAAAATCAAAGTTTTTCATGGTGAGGCAGCAGCTAGAACTAATTCCACTGATCCTTTTGTAACTCAAGTAAAGAACGCAGCTGACAAATCATTTGGAACCTCAATACTAAATGTCTCAAATGCTGGAACTGGTCCAATGTATCCCTTTGTTGATATTTTGAAAACCCCCTGCATATCTATTGGCAGCACATACATGTTTTCACGAATTCACTCTCCTAATGAGTTTGCCAGAATTGATTTATTGAAAAAAACAACAAAGTGTATGTGTTTGATAATGCAAAATTTTGGAAAAAATTAGTGAAGACATCTAGGTAATTTTTTAATTATTTGTGAAAGTGAAATTCTACCTGGACCTACAACAATTATCACTAATGCCACTGCTAAAAGAATCAAATCTAATTCTATTCCTCACTCACCTGTAATACTTGCAGCACTTTTGACGTGAAATATCGCACCGACCATTATTATAGAAATTATTGATGCTGAAATTCTACTTAGTACCCCAATAATTAACAAAATTCCTGGAATAAGTTACGCCATTGCTATTAGAATTTGAAATTCTGATGGTATGTCTAAACTTGGAAGCTAGCTTGCAAATCCATCATTTCCAATTTTTGAATATCCATGTAAAATGAAAATTACCCCTATTGCTGATCTTAGTCCCATAAAGACAACATCATTGAGAATTTTTTCTTTAATCTCACTTGTAGTCAACATACTTGTCTAGAATTTTCTGTATAATTATTTTGCCCATAAATTACTCGTAATATGTAGAAAGCCCTTTATTATGCTGCAGAATTATTTGAATTATGTCAATGTATATGCCAGGAGCAACTGCTGTTGGAATTACTTTTGACGGTGGTGTAGTTTTTGCCAGCGAAAAAAGGATCGCATTTGGAAATTTCCTTGTAAGTAAATCTACAAAGAAAACATTCTCAATTACTTCCAAAGTGGGTGCAACTTGTGCTGGCCTTGTAGCTGATATGCAAATCTTAACCTTGCAAATTTCAGCACTTGCAAAAATTCGAAAAATGGAACTAAAAAGGGATGTTCCACCAAATACTGTTGCTAAAATGATGTCAAATATGATGTATGAAAGACGATTCTTTCCTTTGTTAACTCAGGTAATTGTTGGTGGTGTTGTTGATAAACCAATTATGTATACTCTTGACCCATTAGGTTCAGTTCTACCTGATGATTATGCTGCAGTTGGAACTGGTGCTGAGATGGCATTAGGAATTTTGGATCCTCAGTTTAAACCAAATATGTCAAAAGATGATGCAATTAATTTAGCAAAACATGCAGTCCGTTCAGCAGCTTTGAGGGATTCTGCAAGTGGTGATGGTTTGGATATACTTGTAATTACTAAAGACGGTACTGAAGAATTCACTGAAGACATTAAATAATTATTCTTATTCTAATCGTAAATTATTTTTCCTGTTTCCCAAAATTTATCTGAGATATAATGCATATTTTTTATCACTTCTCCTTTCTCCATATTTTCTAATTCTGTACTAGATACCATTGATTTTCCAACAGCTAAAAATTTATGCAGAGATTCCTCAACAATGCAAACAAGTTTGTCTTTTTCAAACTCTGTATTTTTTTTAATTCCAGGCCTCATGACATTTGCACCCTTACACATGAATTTGACAGCGCCCATATCCACCATTACGTTTGGAAATTTCTCCAACATTGCAGTTTCTGTCAAAAATGGTAAATAATCATCATCAATTCTTAAAATTTTAATTCCTTTTCCTGTAATGATTTGTGCATTATTTTCAATTTGATGAACTTTGAGATTTTTTATTTTTGGTAATTCAATTCCCCATTGCTCTGTGACATTTTTTAAAACTACACTTGTTTCACTTTTTGAGATTAAATTAGATTTCAAGCTTTTGCAATCTCTTGTCTAATGTCTAACAAATCTCTTAATATTGAACTTGCAGTTTCCATACCTCCTGCACCTTTACCAATAATTGTCTGAGTTCCTGAATGCTCAGATGTGAATGCTATAGCATTTAGTGTTCCATTTACACACAATGGATCATCATTTGAAATTTCTTTTGGACTAACAATAAGCTCTTTGTTACATGATGCAATTAATTTTAAAGAACAATTATTTTTCTCTGCTTTTTTGATATTCTCAGTTGTCACTTTTCGTATTCCTGTACAGTTGATATCCGGCATCGTCACCTTCATTCCCATAACCCAATTTGCAAGAATTACTAATTTTGCTGCAGCATCTAATCCATCAAGATCTAGGGATTCATCAGCCTCCACGTATCCTTTATTTTTTGCATCCTTTAATGCATCATCAAAAGATAGTCCTGTAGTCATATTTGATAAAATGTAATTTGTAGTACCATTTAGAATCCCTGCAAATGATGTTATTCTTTCACCACTTAGACTATTTTTAGCATAATCTAAAATCGGTGTACCGCCACCTACAGTTCCACTAAATTTGAACATCACTCTATTGTATATGGCAAGCTCCATTAATGATGGAAATGCTAATGCCAGAGGCCCTTTGTTTACTGAAATTACATGAATGCCTTTTTTCATAGCCGATGTAATGTGCGTCATTCCGGGCTCTGCATCTTTGTAGTTACTAGCAGTTGTTTCAATTAACACGTCTGCCTCTACATTTTTTAACATTTCAGCACCTGACATTGAATTTTTTGTATCTGCATAGTTTTTTACAGTTCCAAATTTTTTCTTTGTTTCAATGAGTTTGTTTAAATTTAATCCTGCTGAATCAACTGCACTTCCTTTACTATCAAAAACCCCGACGACTCTGGGTTTTAGACCATACTTAGCATAAAGATCTTCTGCCCTTGAATCAAACAATTTAACTAAACTTTGACCTACAACGCCAAATCCACATAATATGATTCTCAATTTTTTTCATTCCTTTTTGACATGTATTTTTTATTCATTTTATTTCATCTAGAATTTATTTTCATTAATTGTGTTTTTTAAAAACGCTTTGATATGAATAATGAGCCTATTTTCATTAAATTTTGATACAATTTAGTATTTTTAGGATTTACTATGTATAACTATTCAGAATCTTTTTCGTGTTGTAGGGAAATAGAATTAATACAATATCTGGAGTTTGTAGGCTTTGGCCCATCATCAAATACATGACCTAAATGAGAACCACATTTTTTACAATTGACTTCTGTGCGAAGCATACCATATGCTTCATCTGAAATATACTCTATTTTTTCATCAGATATTGGCTTCCAAAAACTTGGCCAACCTGAGCCTGAATCAAATTTTGCATCAGATGAGAAAAGTTCTTCCCCACAACATACACATTTGAAAGCACCTTCAAGTTTACTTTGATCATATTTTCCAGAAAATGCTGGTTCTGTTCCGTGTTTAATACACACTTCGTATTGTTCAGGTGTTAGTTCTTTTTTCCATTCTTCTGGCGTTTTTTTCATTTTAGTTTTTTCCTCTTTGCTTCTGTTCTCTTTTCTGATTCAAACCTTTCTAAATCATATTCTTTCATATCTACAAATTTCATAATTTGACTTAAAATTGGATGAACTTTATTTATTTGAATATACATTTGCTGTGCAACTCGTCTATAATCTGCATGGCCTTGAGGGATAGTTCTTAATTCAATTAAATGACAAGCTTCCCTTAGATTAAATTTCATGAAATATGGATAATTGTATCCAAAATTAACAACATATTGTCCTTGTTCTGGATATTTTTTTCTCATTTTATCAAATGTGTCTTTTGTTTTATTCATTGCATCTTTGAAATCTTTATCAATTCCAAGAATTTTTACTTCATTTGGAATACTATACCCATGATCTGTTGTGAGTAGTTGTCGCTCTAAGGTTAATGCTCTATGTCTATGTAAATCTCTAAACATTCCAAAATTATTACATAAATCAAATGTATAGTATACATTTTCAAATGCTCTTGATGGCCTGTGACGTCTATTTGTTCTGAGTTTTGTAAATTCTTGTATTATCTTTATTTTTTCCTGCTTTGGAATTTTTTTTACTTGCTGTAAAATATTCTGGTATGATGTACTAGGTGATTGTTCATACATTATACTTGTAATAATTTTATCAATTGCATTTTTTTCTGATTCAAAATCTACAATTTTTGTAAACACACCTTTTGTTGGTCTTGATTTAATTTGTTTTGCAGTAATTGCCCTTGACTTATTTTTTACATCTCTGAGATATTTTTGATAGGCTTTTCCATATTTGTCATCAGCCCTTTTAACAAATGATTTGATAGTAGTTTCAAGCTCTTTTTTGATTTTTGAGGCTAAATTCTGCTCCTCTTTTAGTTCTGATGAATTCAACACTGTTAGTAGATATTCAAACGCTCGTCCATTTCCGGTAATTCCAACATTAGTCAGTGTAGATGCTGGTAATAGTCCTCTGAGAATATCTAGGGCTTTGGCTTTAGTTGAACCTCTGTAAATCATATTTGCAGATTTTATGTCTGATTCAATTTTTAATTTGGTGAATAATTTTTCTTTATTATCTTTTGAATCTTTGAAACTATATTTTTCAATAGGATATTTTTCTCTGATATATTTTATCATTGGTTCTATATTTCTTGAATACACATCAAAAGAAAAATTACACGTCTCTTCATACGAATCTCCAAATCTAGAATTTGTTATTTCTGAATCTCTGTAAAATCTATATTTTCCTTTTTCTTTTTTATTCCATGCAACATATCTTGATGATTTTTCTAAATACGACAATCCTATTCGTCTATCTTCAATTTTTTTAACTGCAATATTTGACAATCCTTCAATTGCAATCTGTGCTTCTCCTAATTCTGCAACTGAATCATCACCATACTCTAAAAGAACTCTATCATAAAATTCCTCTCCACGATTTTTATTTTTTAAAAATTCATCAAGAAAAATTCGCCTCATACTTTTGTCGGTTCTACTATACCTTGACATCAATGCACCGCGGTCAACTTGTCTTGGTGTGATTATTGCAAATACACTACTGTCCGTATTTGAAAAATGTTCTGAGAGAATCTTTTTTTCGTTACTTGAAAATTCTGACAATAATTATTTACTGTTTCACAATTATTAATAGTCTATTTCTTTTTTCCAATTTGAATTAGATCGGGACCTTTGTCTCTATTTTTATCCTGGCCTTTTGCCTGCCATCTCATTAGCACTTCTTTGAATGCTGCAGCATCTGCCTCATTTTCAGTATACATTAATGACGTTACCCAAAATCCCTTTTTTGCAGTTTTACCTCCTACTGAATTCATCCAAAAATCACTTGGTAAATCTGCCATGTTTTTGTTGTTTGGATCTTTTGTGTTCTCAATCCACCTACTTGCAACAAAATTCAAAATTTGCTCTAATTCTTCTCTTTGAATCATTATTCTAATGACTAAACACGATTATTTCATTATTTCAAGATTTGTTATTATCAACAAAATCCTGTAAAATTGTGCCTAGATGGATCAAAGTTTTCCAATATTTCAAAGTGTTTTGTGGACAATATACTTCAAAATCATTGGTTTATGTAAATAAGAATTGGTTTAGAAGTTGTGTTAAAATAATCTTACCAAAACCAAAACAATTTCTTACACTTTGTGGGTTATACTAACCTCATAATAATCACACATGACCCACGACGAAACCGAAATAATCGGAAAAAACGTCAAAGACATGTACGGTACATTCATGGGTAAAGTAGCAGGAACACTAACTGACATTGATGGAAGTATTCAATCCGTCGGCATTGATTGCGGTTCTCAAGGATTACAGCAAATCCCATATGAGCAACTTGTAGTTCAAGGCGATGCAGTTATTTTTATTCCAAAATGGAGATTAGATTCTCAAAGACTCATTCGTGAAAAACAATTAACTCTACGACGTCTGAAAGCATTGATTGACATTGTTTCTGAAAATGATGACATGAAAGCAGATGCTGAAATGATTCATGAAAAATACAAATCAAAACTTGTATTGTTAGATGAAGCAGAAAGTGAAATCAAAGCTAAACTTGAGGCTAGATTGACAGAGTTAGATGAACAAATGAAGTCTGCAAAGATGTTATTGTTTGATGCAAAAGTACAATTCAAAAGCAATGAAATTCCTGATGCAACATTTGATACTGTGAAATCATGCACAACAGAAATTATTGAGCATGTTACACACGAAATATCTGAAATATCAAATGTAAAGAATAGAATTGCAGATCTTGAATTAGAAGTGCAAGAAATAACAGAATCTACAGAACCACATATCCAAGAATCAGCCATTTCATATCTGGAGACACCTGAAACACAAATTGTTCAGTCAATACTTCCAGAAGCCCCTACAGAACCAATAGTAACTCCTTCAGAACCAATTGAAGCAGAAGTCAAACCAATTTCTGAATCTACAGTAGAATCTGAAGTAACATTCGCATTTCCAGAACCACCCCAACAGGTGACAGCAGAAACTTCAAAAGACGACAGTGATAATGATTGGCTTGCAAGAATGGAAGCACAATAATTTTTTTATTTTATTTTTTTAACACTTAGAAAGATCCACTTTCATACATTTTTTGATGGCAGACACTTTTGATATAGGCCTTGGAAATTCTGATTTTAAAACAAGAAAAATAGCTGATTCTGATTTTGTATCTTTTTGGAATGAGCAAGCAAAGAATTTATCATGGTTTTCTTCTTGGAGTCAAACCCTTGATTGGCAAATTCCTTATGCCAAATGGTTTGTTGGAGGCACGATTAATGCCTGTCATAATACTTTGGATGTTCACCAAAGTACCAAATCTAATAAAACAGCTATTTTTTGGGAGGGTGAGAACGGTGATTCTAGAGTAATTACTTATGGTGATTTGTTTATTGAGGTTCAAAAATTCTCTAATGTTCTAAAATCACTTGATGTTAAAATGGGTGATCGTGTGACCATTTATCTTCCAATGGTTCCAGAATTACCAATTGCAATGCTAGCATGTGCTAGAATTGGTGCAATTCACACTGTTGTGTTTTCAGGTTTTAGTGCAGCATCAATTAAAGATAGAATTATTGATTCAAAATCCAAAATAGTAATCACTGCTGATGGTGGATATAGGAGGGGGAAAATTGTTAAACTAAAAGAAGTAATTGATGATGCAATTAAAGACATTGATTTTGTAAAACATGTTGTTGTTCTTGAGAGAACAAAAAATAAAATTACATTAACGTCTAAAGATAAACTTTGGAATAATTTAATGAATGATGTATCTGATTCATGTGTTGCTGAAAAATTAGATAGTACACACCCTCTTTACATATTATACACATCAGGAACTACTGGAAAACCAAAAGGAGTTTTACATGGAACTGGTGGATATCTTACACAATTGTATTCAACTTTCAAATGGGCTTTTGATATCAAAGATTCTGATGTGTTTTTTTGTACTGCTGATATTGGATGGGTTACAGGACATAGCTATGTAGTTTATGCTCCATTACTTCATGGGGCAACTCAAGTAATGTATGAGGGTGCACCTGATTACCCTGATGCTTCAAGAATGTGGGATATATTGCAAAAATACAAAGTTAGCATCTTTTACACTACTCCAACAGCACTTAGAATGTTTATGAAGTTTGGAGATGATATTCCAAATTCATTTGATCTTTCTTCTCTACGTTTACTTGGAACAGTGGGTGAACCCATTAATCCTGAAGTTTGGAAATGGTATTTTACAACTATAGGGAAACAAAAATGCCCCATCATTGATACTTGGTGGCAAACTGAAACTGGAGGAATGATGATTTCATCGTTACCTGGATTAGAAACTCTTCCACTAAAACCAGGCTCAGGTACTCTGCCTATTCCTGGAGTAGATATTGGAATTGTAGATGAAAATGGTCTTGATGTTCCTCCAAACACAAAGGGATATCTTGTAATAAAAAATCCGTGGCCTGGAATGCTATTGACATTGTGGGGTGATGATAAAAAATATGAAAATGTGTATTGGTCAAAATACAAAAAATATTACTATTCAGGAGATTATGCCAAAAAAGATGATGATAATTATATTTGGTTACTAGGGCGAGCTGATGATGTCTTAAAAGTTTCAGGTCATAGAATTGGAACTACTGAACTTGAAAGTTGCATTGTCTCTCATAATGATGTTGTAGAATCAGCTGTGTGTGGAATTCCTGATGATATTAAGGGTGAAGTGATAATTGCATTTGTAATTTTAAAAAATGGAATTACTTCAAGTGATAAATTAGAAAAAGAAATATCAAATAAAATACGTAATGATATAGGTGCAATTGCTACTCCTGCACAAATTTATTTTGTTTCAAAGCTTCCAAAGACACGTAGTGGAAAAATTATGCGAAGATTACTCAAAGCAATTGCAAATAATGAAACAATTGGTGATACTAGTACGTTAGAGGATAGCACTGCAGTAACTGAAGTTAAAAGTGTGTTTGATGAAATACAAAAAGTGATTAAAGAAAAATCTACTTAATTATTTAATTCCTTTAAATTAATTGACGACAGCATATCAAACATATTTTTGAGGCCACTGTATTCTGATTTTGAATTTTCATCTAGATTTTCATATTGATTTTCTTTTATTTCATTTAATTTGATGATTGATTCTTTAAAAAATTCTTCATATTCTTTAATTTTTTCATCATTCATTTGGGTTAAATCAAAAATTACTGTATTACTACCCAGCAAATTCTTATTTTCATCATAAAGACTCGTTGCTTGCAATAACCCTGAAAATGTACTATTATCTTGTCTTTTGAAAGTGATTTTTCTATCTGTAACCTTTCCTGTCTCAAACCATGTTTTTAGTGAATCATTCATTGTTTCCCATTCATCTTTTGGGACGTGCTCAAAAATTGCCTTTCCTAAAATTTCAGATTTGGCATATCCTAAATTTACAGCATATGTGGAATTGCAATCAAGAATGATGCCTATGGAATTTATTCTTCTCCACATGATTGGTGCGCCTTTAAGCGTTTTTCTGGCTTCGGTTTGAATCATTTTTTAAATTATTCAGAACTTATTATTAAACTAAAAATTATCAACTAAAGCAATTTGTTCAATTCAAACACATGACTTTTCATTATCTTTTCTTTACTCTAAATAGTTGTGAGAAAATATCTTCATAGAGAAATTTCAAAAAATCAAAACATAGATCCGATGAATGCACCTACTAGAACTGTATTTTTTAATAAAAATAAACCAAATTCTGAAGAATTATCACAATTTGATTCAGCAAATTCAATCTCTACAAAAATTGATGATTCATTATAAAATCTTTTTCCAATTTCATTATCTGAATTTACTGATCCAAAAAAATTCGATGAGAAATTGAATTCAATACAAAATGAACTTGATAAAGAAATCAAACTATATGGTGCAATTCATAAACAATTACTTAAAAAATCAGAATCTGTTAAAAAAGCAAGACAGTCATTATTGAAAAGTCAAAAAGAATTAAACATACACATTGAAAAAAAATCACATGCTTTTGAAATGAAAAATTTAGAAGTTGTTGGAGAAATGTCATCAAAAATGGCACATGATATACGTAATCCTCTGACCATTTTAAAAACTTCAGTTGATCTTTTAAAAATTAGACAAAAAAATGATGAGGATTCATTAATGTCTACATCGTTATCGCGAATGGAAACTGCAATTTTACATATTACTGATCAGGCGGATGATGTAATGTCCTTTATCAAATCTCCAAAATTAGATTTTAAATTATTTAATTTGAAAATTATTTTAGATGATCTGGTTCAAGAATTAGTGATTCCAGGTGATGTGAATGTATCAATTTCAAATAAATCCTGTAGAGTAAAATGGGATCAGACAAAAATCAGAGTCATTTTAACTAATATTTTACAAAACGCAATTCGTTCTGTAGGCACAAAAGGTTCTATAAAGTTAGGACTTTCTGAATCAACTACCTCCGTAACCATAACTATTTCTGATTCTGGAATCCCTGATGAAAATATGGGGAAAATTTTTGAACCACTATTTACGACTAAAAAAATGGGAACCGGGTTGGGATTAGCATCATGCAAGCAAATTATTGATATGCATGGTGGGAATATTTCTGTAAAAAATAAACCAACTACATTTACACTAAAAAATTCCAAAAAATCCTGAATCTTAAAACCACTTGTCTAGATTCTGACTTTTTCTCTCTATTGC
>Ga0208879_1001815_pt1 | contig 19624 bp, 20 predicted proteins | sample Knorr_S15_td_Bot_FD_185605 | JGI IMG/M metagenome (GOLD analysis project Ga0208879, IMG submission 185605) | Marine microbial communities from Southern Atlantic Ocean transect - Knorr_S15_td_Bottom_ad_5009_LV_A (SPAdes) (version 2) | ecosystem: Environmental > Aquatic > Marine > Oceanic | place... | reverse complement strand
AAAGAATTCTTTATTTCACTCATTGTACTTTCTATTGGAGTTTATGGTTTCTTTATTTCTCTCGATCTGTTTATGATGTTTGTTTTCTTTGAAATAGCCGTGATTCCCATGTACTTATTAATTGGTATTTGGGGATCAGGCCCTAAAGAACATTCGGCAATGAAATTAACCTTAATGTTAATGGGAGCTTCTGCAGTGTTGTTGGTTGCAATTTTAGGAATTTACTTTAATTCAAATGCAGATGGAGGTCCTTTAACATTCAATATTTTAGAAATTGCTCAGGTAAATATTCCTATAGAAGCTCAAATAATATTTTTTCCGTTAACTTTTATTGGCTTCGCGGTTATTGGAGCATTATTCCCATTCCACACGTGGTCACCAGATGGTCATGCCTCTGCGCCAACAGCTGTTTCAATGCTACATGCTGGTGTATTAATGAAATTAGGCGGTTATGGTATATTTAGAGTAGCAATGTTTTTATTGCCTGAAGGTGCTCTGTATTGGTCTTGGTTCTTTATTATTTTAGCAACAATAGGAGTAATTTATGGTGCATTCGCTGCAATTAAACAAACCGATTTAAAATACATCAATGCATATTCATCAGTGAGTCATTTAAGCTTGGTTTTATTCGCATTATTAATGCTGAATAAAACAGCGTGGAATGGAGCTATAATACAATCACTATCTCATGGTTTTATGACAGCATTATTCTTTGCATTAATCGGGATGATTTACGAAAGAACTCACACAAGAGATGTTACTAAGTTAGGGGGATTATTAAAAGTAATTCCTTTCATTTCTGTTATATATGTTATTGCTGGTTTAGCCTCATTAGGCTTGCCAGGATTTAGTGGTTTTATTGCAGAAATGAACATTTTTGTAGGTGCATTTCAACACGACAATATGTTCTATAGAGTTGCGACTATTATTTCTGTTTCTGCAATTTTGGTAACGGCTGTTTATATTTTACGTGTAGTTGGAATTATGCTAATGGGACCAGTAAAAAACGAAGCGTATCTGAATTTAGAAAAAGTAACCTGGTATGAAAAAACAGGGATACTATTACTATTAATTCCAATTGTAGGAATAGGTGTAGCGCCTCTTTGGTTAAGTAATATGATTTTGGAAAGTTTACAACCCTTTATTCAAGGGGTGTTGCAATAGAGTCTGAATACAAGAGTTATGAGGCTAAAGAGAAATGTGAAATATTGAAGTGAATTTCTTAGTTTACTTTGGGTAATAACTTAGTGGTCTTAGGGGTTAAATAATTGGTTTGCTAACCACAAAGTTCTCTAAGAAGGCACAAAGCATCACAAAGAAATATTAACAATTAGTAGTTATGGCTATTTCATTTAAATTAAAAAACAGAGAATAATGAATATTGGTAGTTTTCTATTAATGAGACAAGAAATTTTATTGTTAGCAATTATTTTATTACTAATTATCTGTGAAATTTTTATATCTCAAAACAAAAAAAGTAGCATAATACATTTAGCGATATTTCTATTTGGAATTCATACCATTGTAGGATTTTTTGCTATTGAAGAAAGTGAAATATTCGGTGGAATGTTCCGTACAAATGGGTTAATCCACTTCTTTAAAAATGTACTGAATATTGGCGTGTTAATCATACTATTACAATCGGCAGATTGGTTGCAGGAAAAAATTGTACATGAAAACAGAGGAACAGAATTTTTCGTGTTGTTATTCTCTTCTTTATTAGGAATGTATTTTATGATTTCGGCCGGTGATTTTTTAATGTTTTACTTAGGTCTTGAATTATCTATGCTTCCTGTAGCCGCATTAGCAGCTTATGAAACTACTCAGAGAAAATCGAGTGAAGCAGGAATAAAATTAATACTATCATCAGCTTTAGCTTCAGGAGTGTCTTTATTTGGTATTTCTATGTTGTATGCAACAACAGGTTCCATTTATTTTAATGATATAATCGAAGTTATCACAGCTACCAACTTATCAATTTTAGGCCTTATATTATTTTTTGCGGGTTTAGGGTTTAAAATATCGTTAGTTCCATTTCATTTTTGGACTGCAGATGTTTATGAGGGAGCTCCTATTAGTATAGCATCATATCTATCGGTAATTTCAAAAGGAGCAGCAATTTTTATTTTAATGATTTTATTGTTTACTGTTCTAAAACCCTTAATGCATATCTGGGAAAATATAATTTATGTAATTGCTGTTGCGACTATGTTTATTGGTAATTTATTTGCCTTACGTCAACAAAATATGAAACGTTTTTTGGCGTTCTCGTCAATTGCTCAAGCAGGATTTATTTTATTGGGATTAATCATCGGGAATCAATTAGGTGCTGCAACAGTAGTTTATTTTGTGTTGGTTTATGTGTTTTCAAATTTAGCGGCCTTTGGAGTAGTGCAAGCAATTTCACTGCGAACAGGTAAAGAAAAAATGAGCGATTATGAAGGTTTGTATAGAACGAATCCAAACTTAAGTTTAGTAATGATGTTAGCATTATTCTCTTTAGCCGGAATTCCTCCGGTTGCTGGTTTCTTCGGTAAGTTTTTCTTATTTACTGCAGCAGCAAGTGAAGGGTATTATATACTTGTTTTTATAGCAGTAGTTAATGTTACCATTTCCTTGTACTATTACTTATTGGTTGTAAGGGCAATGTTCTTGCGACAAAGCGATACCGCAATTCCCTTTTTTAAGAATAATCTCTATATGAGATTAGGGCTTATTATTGCTGTATTAGGCATTTTGATTCTTGGGATATATAGTCCAGTATACGATTATATTTATGAATTGAGCAAAAACATATTGTAAAATCACAAATCTCAAAACCCAAATCTCAAGAAATATAGAGGTAATTAAAAATTGGTATTTGATTTTTGTCCCCGATAACTATCGGGATTGAAATTTTAGAAGATTATGTCATTATCAGGAAAACATCTATTTGGAAGTATTGAAGAAACAAGAGTGACTTTTGTTGAAAAAGGTATTTCTGAAAACCGCAGAGACTTTTTAAAAAAACTATTGGAACATAACGGATTTGAAGTTCTTACTGCAGAAGATAAAATAAAAATAGAAGGCGACCCACAATTATATACAGTAGCAGTCACTGATATGGTTTTCAATCCAACAATTTGGGTGTTTCAACGTAAATTAAAAACCTTTGACGGTCATAAAGTAACTCAAGATTACTGGAATCAACAAGCCGAAGACACACCTCCTCAATACTGGAATAACGGAGAAAACCGCAGTTAATTCCTTCTCAAAATTTGAAAAGCCCAATATACTAAAGAAGCCAAAGCACCAATAGCAGCAACCAAATACGTTCTTGCTGCCCATTTTAAGGCATCTTCCGATCCTGCATATTCTTCTTGCGATAACATATGTTTATTTTTTAACCAAGCCAATGCTCTATGACTTGCGTCGTATTCAACAGGAAGTGTTATAAAGCTAAACAAGGTAGCAAATCCCATCATTATTAAACCGGCAATAGCAACAAAATAGCCAATGCCTCCAAGCATATTTGTAGCCATAAGTATTATTCCTCCTATAACAACCCATTGCGACATTCGGGAAGTAATACTTACCACAGGAACTAATGTAGAACGCATTTGCAACCAACTATAGGCTTGAGCATGTTGTACAGCATGACCACATTCGTGTGCTGCAACAGCTGCTGCAGCTGCATTGCGTTGCGAATAAACAGCTTCACTTAAATTAACCGTTTTATCTTTCGGATTGTAATGATCTGTCAGTCTTCCTTTAACAGAAACTACTTTTACGTCTCTAATACCATGATCTGCCAACATTTTTTCTGCAATTTCGGCACCACTCATACCATTTCGCAATTGTATTTTGGAATATTTTGCAAATTTCTTTTTTAATGTGCTGCTTACTAACCAACTTATTAGAGCAATCCCGCCAAGTAATATATAATATCCTAACATACTTTCTTTTTTATGAATTATAAATGTAATGTAATTACAACAAAAAATGCGCCAAATAAAAGTTAAGAAATTATGTCAGTCTTCTGCCTGCTATTGGCATATTTAACCTTGAAAAAAATGAGTAAAGCATAAGAGCCTATAGTTATTCCATTTGCAATAATTAGCGACAGGCTTTTAATATAAATCCCATAAATAAGCCAAAGTATTATACCAACAAAAAACAACAATAACATTGGTTTTGACAAAGAAGATACATCTTTTGTTTTCCAGGTTTTATACACCTGCGGCAAAAATGCCGATGTTGTTAACCCAGCTGCAATTAGTCCTAATATTTCTATATTACCCAACAATATTTACAATTTTACCGAGAACCACAATTACTTTTTTAGGTGTACGCCCTTGTAATTGCTCTTTTGTTTTGTCATTTGCTAAAACAGCAGCTTCAATATCTTCCTTATTCATATCTAATGGCAACTCCATAGTAAAACGCATTTTGCCATTAAACGAAATTGGATAATTCTTGCTACTTTCTATCAAATGTTTTTTATTAAACTTTGGAAATTTAGCTGTCGATATGGATTCAGTATTCCCTAACTGATTCCATAATTCTTCTGCAATATGAGGTGCGTAAGGCGAAATCACAATTAACAAAGGTTCCAGAATTTCTTTGCTTGTACATTTTTGAGAAGTTAACTCGTTAACAGCAATCATAAAGGTTGAAACCGACGTGTTAAAAGAGAAATTAATAATATCTTCTTCTACTTTTTTAATGGTTTTATGCAAAGTCTTTAAATTGTCTTTTGTTGGCTCAGAATCTGTTACTTTAAGTCCCTTATCATCAAAATAAAGTTTCCATAATTTTTTAAGGAAGCTGTGCACTCCTGTTATTCCCGCAGTATTCCAGGGTTTTGCTTGTTCTAAAGGACCGAGAAACATTTCGTATAGACGAAGCGAATCCGCTCCATATTGCTCACAAATGGCATCCGGACTTACGACATTGTATTTGGATTTAGACATTTTTTCGACTTCACGAGAAACCTTAAAAACTCCATTTGTTCTAAATAATTCACTTGAATAAATTTCATCTTTATACCAATCAGCAAATTTTTCATCAATAATCTGATTTTTTAGATCAATACAATCAACTGGAACATGAATTTTTGAAACAGTAAAAGTTATCTTATCAACATCAAAAGGTGTTCCTTCAAAATATTCCTTTATCGATTCTTTATCAAAAATATCTATTAAATTAAATTTATCCCCTGCAATTACTTCTTCAATCAAATTCCCATCAAGTAAATCAAATGAAACTATTCTATATAAAAAATGGTCATCAAAAATATTGTCAAAATATACATCTAATTCTTCATCAAAACCAGATTCATACTTATAATATCCTCCATTAATCCTATAAACAAAAGCACTCATTCCTAAAATCATTCCTTGGTTAATCAATTTTTTAGCAAACTCATCATGAGGCACTAAACCTTTATCGAACATAAATTTTTGCCAAAATCGTGAGTACAATAAATGTCCTGTGGCATGCTCGCTTCCACCAATATATAAATCTACTTGCTGCCAATAATCAATAGCCTCTTTAGAGAATATTTCTGCGCTATTATGAGGATCCATATAACGATTAAAATATTGTGAACTTCCTGCCCAACCTGGCATGGTGTTTAATTCTAAAGGGAATACAGTTTTATTATCAATCAACTGATTACTGACCACTGAACACTGTTTTACGTCCCAAGCCCAAACGGTTGCATTTCCCAAAGGTGGTTCGCCAGTTTCGGTAGGTAAGTATTTTTCAACTTCAGGAAGACGAATTGGTAAATTCTCAACATCTATCATTTGTGGCATTCCATCTACATAATATACAGGAAATGGTTCGCCCCAATAACGTTGACGAGAAAAAACTGCATCACGCAATCTAAAATTGATTTTTCCTTTGCCTTGACCAAGTTTTTCTAATGCTAAAATTACTTTTTTGGTAGCATCCTTGTAATTTAATCCATTAATGAAATCGCTATTTGCAATAATTGTAGTATCCTTATCGGCAAAAGCCTCTTGACTAATATCCACACCTTCAAAAATGTTTGGAATGGCAATATTAAAGTGTTTTGCAAAGTCGTAATCGCGTTGGTCGCCACAAGGCACAGACATTACTGCTCCTGTTCCGTAACTTGCTAATACGTAATCGCCAATCCAGATTGGAATGGGTTGTTTGGTAAAAGGATGTTCGGCATAAGCGCCTGTAAATACACCTGAAATGGTTTTTACATCTGCCATTCTATCGCGTTCGCTTCGCTTTGCTGTGGCTTCTATATAAGCTTCAATTTCAGCTTTCTGTTCAGGAGTTGTGATTTTTTGTACAAGTTCATGCTCTGGTGACAATGTCATAAAACTTGCTCCGAAAATAGTATCTGGTCTGGTCGTAAACACAGAAACTCTGAACTCTGAACTCTGAACTCTGAACTCGACTTGTGCTCCAACCGATTTTCCAATCCAGTTACGCTGTGTTTCTTTAAGTGACTCTGGCCAATCAATAGTTTCCAAGCCTTGAAGTAAACGTTCGGCATAAGCCGAAATTCGCATAGACCATTGTGTCATTTTTTTACGAATTACAGGATGTCCTCCACGTTCGGAAACACCATTTACAATTTCATCGTTTGCCAATACAGTCCCGAGAGCAGGACACCAGTTTACTTCACTTTCAGCGAGATAGGTCAGTCTATATTGTAGTAATATTTCTTGTTGTTGTTTGTTAGAAAACACATCCCATTCTTTCGCAGTAAATGGTTCAATCTCTTTATCGCAATATGCATTTACTCCTGTGTTACCTTCTTCAACAAAAACTTTAATGAGTTCACTAATATCAAAAGCCTGTTGAGAACGTTTGCAATACCACGAATTATAAAGCTGAATAAAAATCCATTGTGTCCATTTGTAATACTTAGGATCGCTTGTACGTACTTCACGAGACCAATCGAAAGAAAACCCAATCTGATCGAGTTGTCTTCTGTAGGTTTTTATATTTTCTTCGGTTGTTATTGCCGGATGCTGCCCTGTTTGAATGGCATACTGTTCGGCTGGCAAACCAAAACTATCGTAACCTTGAGGATGCAAGACATTAAACCCTTTGTGACGCTTGTAACGTGCATAAATATCGGAAGCAATATAACCCAAAGGATGACCAACGTGTAAGCCCGCTCCAGATGGATAAGGAAACATATCGAGAACATAATATTTTGGCTTTGCCTCCTCCTGTCCTCCTCCAAAGGAAGAGGGATTGGTAGCTTTAAATATTTTATTATCTGCCCAAAATTTTTGCCATTTGGCCTCAATGTCATTGAAATGGTATTTCATTATAATTGTCTTTCGCTTTTAAAAGTGCAAATTTAAACTTATTATAACAATCTTGAAAGTTTAAACGTTGTAATGCAAAACCTAATCGAATTGTTTTTATTTTTACAGCATCAACAAAATATATGAGTTCTCCTTTTGACAAACACCAAAAACGAAGATTGATATCTTCGTATTTTTCAGTAGTGATAAGTATTGCTTTGGTATTGTTCTTATTAGGCTTGTTGGGAATGCTCGTTTTAAACGCTAAAACTATTTCTGATAATTTTAAAGAGCGTGTGGTCATGACCATTTATTTAAACAACTCTGCAAAGAAAGTTGAGATAAATCAGTTAGAAAAAAGTTTAGCATTATCAAATTATGTAAAATCCACCAAATATGTGTCTAAAGAAGACGCTGCCGATTTTATGAAAGGAGAATACGGAGAAGATTTTTTGGATGATGTTGGCTACAACCCATTACAAAACTCGATTGATGTTAATTTAAAAGCCGAATTTGTTACAGCGCATAATTTAGACAGTATATCTCAAGCTATTTTAAACAAGAAATTTGTTGAAGAAGTACGTTATGATAAAGACTTGGTTTCTATTATGAATAGCAATGTAAAACGTATCAGTTTTTGGATTCTGATTATTAGTGCATTGTTTTCGTTAATTGCAGTTTTACTGATTAACAGTTCAATACGATTAGCAGTATATTCCAAACGGTTTATTATTAAAACGATGCAAATGGTTGGTGCAACTAAACAATTTATAAGGCGCCCTTTTATCTGGAAAAGTGTCCGTCTTGGAATAATCGGTTCTATTTTAGCACTTATAGGAATGGCAATCGTGTTTTATTACCTTAACAAATCCTTTCCGGAATTAGAGCTTTTAAGCAATCGTGTTTTAATCTCGTCGTTGTTTGTTGGCATCTTTGCCCTCGGCATTATTATTACGTGGATTAGCACCTATTTTGCAACACAGCGTTTTTTGAATTTAAAAACAGATGATTTGTATTATTAATTTTAGTGAAAAGGCATTAGTAAAAAAGGATAAGACAAAAAATAAATTATATTTGAAGTACTATATTTAACTATGGGAGAACAAAAACGTAAACAGGAAGCAAAAACCAATTTTATCTTTGGGAAAAAGAACTATAAATGGATGTTTATAGGTTTAGGGTTTATAGTTCTCGGATTTATATTAATGTCTGGTGGTGGAAGCGACGATCCTAATGTTTTTAATCCAGAAATCTTCAATATTAGACGCATACGTTTAGCACCAACTTTAGTGCTTATTGGTTTTGGTATTCAGATATATGCTATTTTATTGAATCCAATGGATTCAAATTCCAAAAAATAAATTCCAAATTCCAATATTTTTTGGTTTTGGTATTTGTATTTTGATATTTTTGCTGCATGGATGTTATCGATTCTATTATTTTAGGAATTATTCAAGGTCTTACCGAATTTCTGCCAGTGTCCTCAAGTGGTCATTTAGAAATTGGTAAAGCCATTCTTGGTGACAATTCTGTGCCAAAAGAAAGTTTAATGTTTACCGTTATGCTCCATTTTGCAACTGCTTTAAGCACAATTGTTGTGTTTAGAAAAGATATATTCAGCATCTTAAAAGGGCTCTTGTTTTTTAAATGGAATGACGATACAAAATTCATTTCTAAAATTGTAGTGTCAATGATTCCGGCAGTTGTAGTTGGATTATTTTTTGAAGAACAGTTAGAACAGCTCTTTGGTGGAAATATTCTTTTGGTCGGTTGTATGCTAATTGTAACAGCTATTCTTTTATTTCTTGCAGATAAAGCCAAAAACACTAATAGAAAAGTATCGTTTAAAAATGCTTTTATTATTGGGGTTTCTCAAGCTGTTGCTATGATTCCTGGTATTTCGCGTTCAGGAGCAACTATTTCTACTTCAGTATTATTAGGAAATGACAAAACCAAAGCTGCACGATTTTCGTTTTTAATGGTTGTACCATTAATTTTTGGGAAAATTACTAAAGATGTTTTTAGTGGAGAGCTTTCTTTTGAAAACCATAATATTACCGCTTTATCACTTGGTTTTATGGCTGCTTTTATTTCTGGATTATTTGCCTGTACTTGGATGATGGCTTTGGTTAAGAAAAGCAAGTTATCGTATTTTGCAATCTATTGTGTTGTAATTGGATTGATTGCAATTCTATTTAGTATTTTTAATTCTTAAACCACTCTGTCACTATGTGACATCTCTCCTTAAAAAGGAGAGAACATTACTATGAAATGACTAAAGAACAATTTTTAGAAGGACAAGTTTTACTTATCGACAAACCACTAAACTGGACCTCTTTTCAAGTGGTTAATAAATTGCGTTGGGAAATTCGGATAGCTTTTAACATTAAAAATATAAAAGTCGGTCATGCAGGAACGCTCGACCCATTGGCGACAGGACTTCTTATAATTTGTACAGGGAAAATGACCAAGCAAATCAATACATTTCAAGCACAAATAAAAGAATACACTGGAACTATTGTTTTAGGAAGCACGACACCATCATACGATTTGGAAACTGAAATCGACATTACTTTTTCAACTTCACATATAACAGAAGAATTAATTCAGGAAACCACAAAACAGTTTATTGGTGATATTGCACAATTCCCTCCAGTATTTTCAGCCATAAAAAAAGACGGAAAACGCTTGTACGAATTCGCAAGAGCTGGAGAAAGCGTAGAAATTAAATCGCGACAGATTACAATAAATACTTTCGAGATTACTCAAATTGCTCTTCCGGAAATTTATTTTAGAGTTGTTTGCAGTAAAGGCACTTATATACGTTCGTTAGCACACGATTTTGGAAAAGCATTAAATTCTGGTGGACATTTATCAGTTTTACGACGTACAAAAATTGGTGATTTTAATGTTTCGGAAGCACTATCTGTTGAAAAATTTATTGAAAATCTTTCTTCTGAATAATTCAAATTATTAACTTTTTAAACTATTTTCTATATATTCACGTATATATAATTCAGAATTTTCCGGTTTTAGTGATTACTACAAACACATACAAGGCTTTAATTATTACCACTTTTCTATCTACAATAGTCTTGTTTTTAGGATTTACAATTCATATAAAAAAGAAATCGGAATTGGTTGCCGAAACCTATTTCGAAATGGATGTAGAAGAACTTGTTGAAGAAGAATTAGAAGAATTGGAAGCACTTCTTAAAAGTTTCGATAACATTACAACTAATGAAGCCTTTAATGAAAACCAAAAACAGGAAGCATTAGAAGATGCCGAATTTGAAAAACTTCTTGAAGAAATTAGAAACAGAAATAATGTAACCGAACCTCAAGAGAAACCGAAAGAATCGGAAAAAAAATCTATTCCAGACGAAAATCCTGCATTCAACGACATTAATGACATTATAAATAAGCGTTCGGAAAAGAATATTAAAAATTTGGCTAATAAAAACAGTTCAATATCGTATTCTCTCGTAGATAGAGAACATACATTTTTACCTACTCCAGTTTATTTGTGCGAATATGGAGGAAAAATTGTAATTAATATTACTGTGGACAGCAATGGCAATGTGATTGATGCTTACGTAAACAGTTCTTCGGCATCAAGTAATGGCTGTTTAATCGATAGCGCTTTGGAATATGCCAAAGCAGCAATATTCAGTATTAATCCTGCAAAACCATCCCAATTAGGAACTATTACATTTCTTTTTAAAGGGAAAAATTAGGCACTAATTCCGAAAGCATAGCTGTTAAATCTTTAAGTTTACTTTGACCTTTATCCTTGTTATACCATCGTTGTAGGTCTTCTTTAAATTCTGGTGTCAATTTACCATTTCTGTTTTATAATCATTCACCATTTTGGTGGCACTATTTGGTCGAGGACCAAAAGTATTTAAAACATCTCCTGATGCTTTATCAATCATTATTTGTTTTGGAATAGACTTACTTCCATTCGTTAAAAACCGATTCATTAACTCATTATTTTCATCTCGAAGTACAACTCTAAAGTCTATGTTATTATTAAGCTCTGCAATCTTATTCATTACTGGCATAAGATGTGCTGCATCACCACACCAGCTTTCGGTAAGTACCAACCAGGTTACTTTTTCATTAAATTTTGCTATTCTGTCTTGAATGTCTTGTGATATTTTTAAAGTTTTGTCCCAACGCTTCATACGTCTGTCATTTAGCCTTGTGTATTCTGCTAAAGGAATTGTTTTCTCATGTCCTGTTGTAGATTCTTCAGCAACTAATTGCCTTACCATATCTCTATATTCTTGGTAAGATTGGCTCTTCAGTAAACTATTTTCGATTATGTCTTTCATTTTTTAAGTTTTGAAAATGTAAAACTATTATTTTGTTATCCTAAATAAGATGATAATGGTCATGCTTTGTCTATCTTTAAAAACAAAACTTACAGTCCATAAAGGACATTTATAAATATTGATTTTTGTTTTTGATTTTTTTTAGATTCAATATCTAAAAGTCTTTAATAACTTATTATATGGCAAAGCACAAGTGTGGATGGTGTGTTGGCGATCCTTTATACGAAGCCTATCATGACCAAGAATGGGGCGTTCCTGTTTATGATGACGACACCCTTTTTGAATTTTTAATGCTGGAAACGTTTCAGGCTGGTTTAAGCTGGATAACCATATTACGCAAACGTGAAAATTTTAGAAAAACTTTTGATGGTTTTGACTATAAAAAAATAGCTACATACAATCAGAAAAAGATTGATAGTTTACTTCAGGATGCAGGTATTATTCGGAATAAGTTAAAAATAAATGCTACGATAACCAATGCACAATCTTTTATAAAAATTCAAAAAGAATTTGGAAGTTTCAGCAGCTATATTTGGGGTTTTGTTGATGGGAAACCTATAAAAAATAAGTTTAAAGATTATCGTAAAGCTCCGGCAAATACACCTTTAAGTGATGCACTTAGCAAAGACTTAAAAAAACGAGGCTTTAAATTTGTAGGTTCTACAGTAATTTACGCACATATGCAAGCCACAGGAATGGTAAACGACCATGAAGTGGGCTGTTTTAGGTATGATGAGGTTTAAGTTGGCTTGTTTTTTAATAGCTGTAAAGTATAAGTTCTTCCCATTTTTCTAAATCCAAAAGTATTTGATTGTCATTAGTCCTAAGTTGTTTTATATCAAATGAAATTTGCTTTGTAATAAAAGCTAAACAATCTTCTGAATTGGTTAATTTGATTTTCAAATTTCTTTGTATAGGATTAGATTCTGATATAGCAGCTAAATCAAATAATTCTATTTTCCAACTATTACCATCGCAACCTGATGAGGATATTACAACTTCTAAACAGTCGTCAACAATAATGGCATTATCAATAATATAATTTTCAGTATTGGTTTGATTATATAACTCTTTACTAATAATAACACATTTATCACAAACGCTTTTATCACATTTCTTTAAATCATCAGTACTACAATTAAATAAAATTGAGAGAGCGAATATAATTGAAACTATTTTTTTCATACGTTTTATTTTCTAATAAGATGACAAAACACTATTTGGTTGCGTTGTTATAGAAATCTTCTTATTTTAAGTACTCCAAAAATTGGACAATAATCTATAATTAAAAACACTTAAGGTCAATACAAAGATCAAAATTAGTTGATTTTACTTTTTTATGGGGTTGTACAACGATTACCGTTGTTGTACGCTGGCTATTTTTAGTATTTGAGTTTCAACCTTAACACTTCATTATTACTTTCCGTATGTTTAAACCGATTCATTAGTTTGAAACCGTATTTATCATAAAAAGCTCTTCCAATGACATTTTTTTCAAAAACCTCAACTTCCAATTCGTTATGGAATTCACGAACGAAATTTACTAACTGTGTTCCAATTCCTTTTGAATGGTAACTTGCCAATACAAACAAACCTCCAATTTCGTTTTCCAGCATACTAATAAACCCAATAACAGTATTTTTTTCTTCGTATATCCAAGTTTGAGAGTTTGGAATATAAAGATTTCTCATATCCTTTTTTACTTTTTCTACAAAAGAAGTTTCCAAAAAAGGATGAGCCAATGTTGATCCCTTGTGCCAAACATCTAATATTTCTTCAATATCTTCGGGTTTATGCTTTCTTATCATACATAGTTTATTTTAGAGGATCAAAGTTTTTTTGAAAATTTAATTCTCGGTTTTTTTGCTTACAACTTGTTATATTTTAACAAATATAATTGTTTATCACCTAATATGTCGTGTTAGAAAAAATTGTGATTTGCCAATTGGTATTAATCAATAATATTCAAAATACTCCAAAAATTTAGTTCTTGGTATATCTTCTGCTCCAAGACTTTCTAAATGTTGTGTATAAACCTGACAATCTATAAGTTTATAATTGCTGTTTTGTATAAAAGTTATGAGTCCAATTTTACTCGCATTACTCATTTTAGTAAACATACTTTCACCACAAAATATGTTGCCTAAATCGATACCATAAAATCCAGCTACGAGGTTTTCATTTTCCCAAACTTCAACAGACTTTGCATAACCCAATTCATGTAGTTTTGTATAAGCATTAATCATGCTTTTACTAATCCAAGTTCCTTTTTGCCCTTCTCTTTTTGTTTTTGAGCATTGTAAAATTACGTCTTTAAATGCTTTGTTAATTGTCACAACATAGGATGAATTCCGAAGCACTTGTTTCATGCTTTTAGACACTTTCAACTTTTCTGGAAATAACACAAAACGAGGATCTGGAGACCACCACAAAATAGGTTCGTAGTTTTCAAACCAAGGAAAAATTCCTGATTTATAAGCAAGTAATAATCGCTCACTTGACAAATCGCCACCTATAGCTAATAAGCCATCTTTATTGGTTTCGTTTACATTTGGGAATTGTATGTTTTTTGTTAAATGGTGCATTGTTGGAAATTAATATTTTTTCTAAAAATAAAAAAATCTCAATATTTTAAGAAACATTGAAATTTAGTTAGTGAGTTTCCCACTTTACTGAAACAAGTTCAGCACATGCCGCGGGAATGACAAATTGGTTAAAACGGTAAATCGTCGTGATCTTCTTCGTTTAAATCGGTAGCTGGCTCAAAGGCTTCAGCTGGTGGAACTGGTGGCATGTCGCCACTTGGTGCTTCTTGTTGTAAATTCTCAATACGCCATCCTTGTATTGAATTAAAATACTTGGTTTCTCCTTGAGGATTAACCCATTCTCTACCTCTAATATTTATACTGATTTTAACCATTTGCTCCACTTGATAATTGTTTAACAAATCGGTTTTGTCCTGCACAAACTCTACCATAATGTGTTGTGGATATTGCTCTTCGGTTGTAATTATCAATTCTCTTTTTCTAAACCCATTAGCTCCAAAAGTTTGAGTTTCTCCAATCAATTTTATTTTTCCTTGTAGTTCCATTTTATTGTTTATTTCCTATTTTATTTACTCTCTTAATATACCTTTTATTTCATTAACTCAATAATAATTTCCATGCGCTATCGACATCGCCAAAACTTAAAAAATTTCGCACTCTTTTATGCTTTTCTCTATGCGAAGCATCCTTTATTTTAGGATATCGTTCCTGCAAGTCATTGATAAACAGTTGCACTTCTTCTTGTGTTGGCAAGGCTTCAACATTCCCTAACATTCCAAGATCGTTTCCTGATAAAATCATACTGTTTTTAATATGCTCCGGGAAACTATCTACACCTATTCCGAGTGTTGATAAGGGCTTGGGAATTTTAAAAAAACCCTTTCTTGCTCTGCTGTAATAACTGCCTCCGGCTCTTGCAACCAAATCTAATTTTTCCTGATTTATAGTTTCATCTTCATTTAAAACTTCGTTAGCGATATGAATTTTAACAACTTCACAAATAATTAGGTTTCCCGCTCCACCTTTGGTCCCTAATTTTATAATATCATTGACCTTGCATTCAAACTGAACAGGAGATTCTGCAACACGAAACGGTTTAACAATATCAGACTTTAGCATTGTTAATCCTGCTTTTTCAAACTCGTTAACACCTTCAGGATATTCTGTACTGCTCAAAGATGCTTGCTGAACAAGGTCGTGGTTTACCACATTAATAACAACTTCTTTAACTTGCTCAACATTTTCTAATGTGTGCTTTGTTGTATTATCTCTAACACGTCTTGCAGGCGAAAAAATCATAATTGGCGGATTTGCACTAAACACATTAAAGAAACTAAAAGGCGATAAATTCGGATTTCCTTCAGCATCTATTGTGCTTGCAAAGGCAATAGGTCTCGGAGCCACAGCACTTAACAAATAACTATGTAATTTACCTACTGAAAGGTTTTTAGGTTCAAAAGAAATCATTATTAATTAATTTGAGCAAAGTTAACAATCTATGCTTTAACAAAAAACCAATTTACTAACATCAGAAACAATAATATTAACATAATTGCATTATATTTAAAATTGAAATTTTTAATCCATGACATTTCCACAAAACACTAACTTTTTACGCTGGCTAATTATTATAGCATCTTTTATTATCATATCATTAATTCTTTGGAATACCTATGTTTTCTTTCAAAATTTTAAGAATGAAGAACATTCAAAAATGCAGATTTGGTCTTCTGCCTATTATGAAATAAATGATAATAGTAACCTAAAAGATGATATTGGCGGATTACCGTTAGAAATAATACAGAGCAATAGCACAACTCCAATGATATTAACTGATAATGAAGGGAATATTCGTAATTACAGTAATATTTCAGATAAAAAAGCTAAAGATTCCTTATACCTCAAAAAGCTTATTTTAAAATTTAAAGATGAAAATAATCCTATAGAGGTAATCTATAAAAACGAAATTCAAAGTGTCATTTATTATGGCAACTCTCCTTTACTTAATAAACTGAAATATTATCCTCTTGCCTTATTACTTATAATTTTGCTTTTTGGAGCCGTTGTTTACTTCTTTTATAAGAGTTCGAAAGTTGCATCACAAAACAAACTCTGGTCTGGAATGGCAAAAGAAACAGCTCATCAAATAGGCACTCCTTTATCATCATTAATTGGTTGGGCGGAAATACTAAAAAGCGAAAACGTAAATCCAGATTATATTAAAGAAATTGAAAAAGATATTGAAAGATTGCAAACTATTACAGAGAGGTTTAGTAAGATTGGATCTATGCCTACACTTGAAAAAATTGATGTAGTTAAAACTACAGCAGAATCTTACGACTATATAAAATCACGATCGTCGAAACATATAGATTTTGAATTTAATGCGCCTAACACAGCAATTAATGTGAATTTAAACGTTCAAATTTATAGCTGGACTATTGAAAACTTGGTTAAAAATGCGATTGATTCTATGAAAGGCAAAGGAAAACTTAAAATCGAGATTTTACCAAAAGACAATCTCGTACATATTAGAGTTTCTGATACTGGAAAAGGAATGCCGAAAAAGTTGTTTTACAAAATATTTGAAACAGGTTTTACCACTAAAAAGCGTGGTTGGGGTTTAGGATTATCTCTTGCAAAGCGCATTATAGAAGACTACCACAAAGGGAAAATAAAAGTTCTTTCTTCCGAAATTGATAAAGGCACAACGATACAAATTTCGCTCAAACAATTATAGATTTGAATGAATCTCTTCGGCAATAGCTTCAAACTCTTCTTTTGTAAAAGTAGCTTTTGTAGTAAATCTGGAATCTTCCATAGTATGTAACGGAATAAGATGCACATGTGCATGAGGAACTTCTAACCCAATTACAGAAACACCAACACGCTTACACGGAATTGTTTTCTCGATGGCAATTGCTACTGTTCTTGAAAATGACATCAATCCATTATAAGTCGTTTCGTCTAAATCAAAAATTTTATCGACTTCCATTTTTGGAATACAAAGCGTATGACCTTTAGTATTTGGGTTTACATCTAAAAACGCCAAAAACTCGTCAGTCTCTGCTATTTTGTAACAAAGTATTTCGCCATTAACTATTTTGGTGAAAATTGAAGACATTGTTTATTTAGATTAAAGAAAATATTCCTTTTTAAGATTAAAGACCGCTTCGCTTTTAAAACCAAGAAAAAGACTTAATTTTTAATTAGCTGAGTTTCTCTTGTAAATATAAAAAGATTCCTGTTTAAATTCGAAATATTCAGCTAAAACAAAAATGTAACCCTATATTTTTTAAAATGATTTTGGTTTTTACAAAACACAAAAAATCTTCTATCTCGAAATCTCTAAAATATCAAATTTTATAATCCCGTTTGGAACTTGAATATCTGCAACATCACCAACCGATTTGCCAAGTAAACCCTTACCTATTGGTGAATTAACCGAAATTTTTCCTGAAGCTAAATCGGCTTCGCCATCAGCAACCAAAGTATAAGTCATTTCCATACCATTGGTTTGGTTTTTTATTTTAACTATTGATAACACTAAAACTTTTGAATCGTCTAATTGCGACTCATCAATTAATCGTGCTCCGGCTAAAGCGTCTTCAAGTTTATAAATTTTCATCTCTAACATTCCTTGTGCTTCTTTTGCTGCATCATATTCGGCATTCTCGCTTAAATCTCCTTTATCTCTAGCTTCTGCTATTGCACGAGAAGCACGTAAACGCTCAACATCTTTCAATTGCTTTAGTTCGGCTCTTAATTTTTTTAATCCTTCTTCAGTATAATAAGATACTTTACTCATAACTTCATCGTTTACTTCTAATATAAAAGATTTCGAACGCAAGCTTCGAGACCTTAAACCTAAAATTCCGCTAAAAAAGCGAGATTAGTTCAACTATTTATTTTGAATGTATTGCTATACAACTTTTCAAAACAAATTTCACTAACAAAAAAATCCCGTTCGCACGAGATTGTACGGCAAATATACATAATATTTAGTTCAAACTATATTTTATTGTAAATTGTAATCGAAATTATTCCTATGAAAAACATTTTTTTAATCGCTCTAACTTACTTTGTTCTAATTGCTTGCAGCAAGAATGATATCAGCAATGAGAACTGCAAATTCCTACTTAATATTGTTGTAAATACAAGCGTAAATTTAAATTTACCACAATACAGCCTGTTGCAATTTATAAGCAATTCGGTTTATATGCCTAATGTTGGTAATAAAGGGATTATTGTAACTAATTCTGGAACAGGATTTTTAGCTTGGGATGCAGCAGACCCAAATCACGCTCAACAATCGTGTTCAGTAGTTAATGGCACTGGTTTTGAAGGCACCTGTGGTTGTACTGATGCTAATACCTATAGTTTTATTACCGGACAATCTTTAGGAACAGCTTTACCATGCACCTTAAAAAGATATCGTGTGGAACAAAGTGGAAATACCTTATTTATAAGTAATTAATAGTTTTTTGCCAGAATTTGAAGTGTAATATTACTTGACTTTCTCAAAAAAATAGTCGTCCTTCGTTAACGAACATACTAAAACTTCAAAGTCAATCCTAACAAAAAGTTAGTAGTTGCTTGCGGATAATATCCTGCGCCTTCAATAGTAGTAGTTTGTCCCAGAACAGTCCATGTATCATCATAAGTAAAGTAATATCCATTTGAAACATATTTTTTATTAAAAATATTGTTTACTAAACCTGAAAAAATAATTGATTTAAAAAAAGTGGATTCTCGATCTTGCAGTAATGACAACTCATAAACAATATTAAAATCGTTAATAAAATAGCTTTCTAATTTGGATACTTCCGAATCTGTGTTTCCCATAAATTGCTCCCCAACATATTTGCTCAATAAATAGAACTGTAAATTTTCATTTGGTTGAAACACTAAAGCATTTGCTGCAACAATTTGAGGAGAAAACGAAATATTTGTTTTACCAAGATTTACCAATATACCATCTATCTGAGAAAATGTTTCTTTATTTTTATTGGAACTTATTGTAAAATTTGGTTGAATTGTAAACTTTCTGGAAACTTGAATTGTAGCATCAACTTCCAATCCTAATCTGTAACTGTTGCCGCTATTAGCTCTAATTGGTGTGCCAACGTCGCTAATAGCTCCTGTTAAAACCAATTGCTCATTGTATAACATAAAATAAGCGTTTGTATTTATTTTAAATTTATTATTTGCGTGTCTCCAGCCTAATTCGAAATCGTTAAGTTGTTCTGGTTTTATATTTAGATTGTTTTTAAAATCGCTTCTGCTTGGTTCTCGATTTGCTCTTGCATACGAAAAATACAGATGGTTTTTTTTGTTTAATTTGTAAGTAATCCCAGCTTTTGGGTTGAAGAATTTATAATTTTCATTTATCATAAATACTTCTCGATTAGAGTTGGTTCCAAACGTTTTATAATCTACAAAACGCAGTTGTAAATCG
>Ga0208879_1001814_pt1 | contig 19624 bp, 15 predicted proteins | sample Knorr_S15_td_Bot_FD_185605 | JGI IMG/M metagenome (GOLD analysis project Ga0208879, IMG submission 185605) | Marine microbial communities from Southern Atlantic Ocean transect - Knorr_S15_td_Bottom_ad_5009_LV_A (SPAdes) (version 2) | ecosystem: Environmental > Aquatic > Marine > Oceanic | place... | reverse complement strand
ATGATTGGTGGAAGGAACGAACCGGATTTATCAAATCTTAGAAAACAACTGACATGAAAAAACAACTCAACAAAGGATTCACGCTAATTGAATTGCTGGTAGTGATTGCCATCATCGCCATTTTGGCCGGACTGCTCCTGCCCGCCTTGGCCAAGGCCAAGGAAAAAGCCCGGTTGACGAGTTGCATGAACAACCTGAAGCAGTTTGGTCTAACAATGATTTATTATACGGATGACAATGACGATCATCTGCCTCATATGCATGAATGGCTGGTGCATCCTCGGAATAAGTCATCCCAGCAGATTGTAAATGGTAAGAAGCCCAACGGCCAGCAGTACAACCGAGGTTGGGATATTACCACAGGGACGATTTATCCTTACCTAAAAAACCAGGATATCTACCTTTGTCCCACAGACAAGATAGCGCTCAAGAGACCAGGTCAATGGTCAACCTGGAAGGACTTCAGTTATGCCATCAGCGGTCCTGGAATGGACGATAGAAACCCGAGAGTATACAATGCAAAATACGCTAGTTGGGTAGAGCCCGACAAGTCGTTCACTTTCATGGAAGAAGCATTGGATGCTCCTCTCAACGACGGCCATATATGGCCCAATACGTGGGACGTCCTAGCCACTCGTCATAGGGGCTCCGGAGGCGGGTTTGGCATAAACGGTCAAGGGAATCCACGTGAAACAGCCGGACTTGGAAATATTCTGATGGGGGATGCGCGTGTTGAGACGTGGAGCAAGCAAAAGTTCAAGACATATGGGTACCAAAAAGGAAATAGTCGTCTTTGGAAACCCTACGGCAAGGTGACTCAGCCTAGTCCATAAACCCGAGCGCTTGTTCAAGCACGGCAGTCCCAACCCATCTCAGAAACAATTGACAGTCGAGAGCGTTTTTTCGTTTAGTCGGCCCGTCATACTTAAACCATGAACAGTACCCAATTCTCGCGCCGCACGGCGCTTAAATCGATCGCTGGCAGCACCGCCGCCGTGGGTGCGGCCCTGACGGCTCCCGCGCTTGGCCAGGCGGCTGAGGGCAAGGTGAAGGGCAACATCCGCCACTCGGTCTGCAAGTGGTGCTACGGCAGCACCGGCCTGGAGAAATTGGCGGCCAAGGCGGCCAGCCTCGGCATGGAGTCGGTCGAGCTGCTCGACCCGTCCGATTTCCCGACGATGCGCAAGCACGGCCTCATGTGCGCCATGGTCAGTTTCCCAACCGGCACGCTCAAGGACGGCAAAACCAGGGTCGGCGGTATCGGCAAGGCGTTCAACCGGCTGGAGCATCACGACACGCTGGTGGAGGCTTACGGGCAGCGCATCAAGGAGACCGCCAACGCCGGGCTGAAAAACCTCATCTGTTTTTCCGGCAACCGCGACGGCATGGACGACGAGACCGGCCTGAAAAACTGCGCCATCGGCATCAAGCGCATCCTGCCCATCGCCGAGAAACACAACGTGACCATCTCGATGGAGCTGCTCAACAGCCGCGTCGACCACAAGGATTACATGTGCGACCGCACACCGTGGGGCGTCGCGCTTTGCCAGACGATCGGCTCGGAGCGGTTCGGACTGCTCTACGACATTTACCACATGCAGATCATGGAGGGGGATGTCATCCGCACGATCCGCGACAACCACCGGTACCTTTACCACTACCACACCGGCGGCAACCCCGGCCGCAACGAGATTGACGAGACGCAGGAGTTGAACTATGCGGCGATCATGCGGGCAATCCTCGCCACCGGCTACAAGGGCCACGTTGGGCAGGAATTCATTCCCAAGCGCAAGGACAAACTCGCCTCGCTTGAGCAGGGTGTGCGCATCTGCGATGTTTGATCAATGAGCAGCATACTTCCTGACGCCAAGCGGGAGGCCATTGCCGCCGTAGTCAGCCAGACGGTTCGCGAGACGGGTGTGTACGATATTCACACGCATCTGTACGACCCTGCGTTCGGCGAGTTGCTGCTTTGGGGAATCGACGACCAGTTGGTGTATCACTACCTAGTCGCCGAGGCGTTCCGGCATTTCGACATCGGCTTTGAGGCGTTCTGGCGCTTGGCCAGGGAGGAACAGGCGCAGATGATTTGGGACGCGTTGTTTGTCGAGAATTCGCCGCTCTCGGAGGCGTGCCGGGGGGTGTTGACGGTGCTCAACCGGCTTGGCCTCGACGCCAACCAGCGCGATCTGCCATCGATCCGCAAGTGGTTCGCCGAGCAGGACTCGGGCGACTACATCACGCGCTGCATGGACTTGGCCAAGGTCAGGACGATCTGCATGACCAACTCGCCGTTCGACGGGCTGGAGACGCCGAAGTGGGACGCCGGCTTCGAGCGGGACGAACGATTCACCTCGGCGCTGAGGATCGACCCGCTGCTGCTCGAGTGGGATACCGCCGCGCCGCGCCTGGCCGGGGCCGGCTACGAGGTGCAGGCGGATTTCTCCGGCAAAACGATGGATGAGGTGCAGCGGTTCCTGCGCGACTGGGCCAAGCGCATGGATGCGCTGTACGTGATGGTGTCGCTGCCGCCGACGTTCGAGCACCCGGCCGACACGCCATGCTCGAGGCTGATCGACGGCGCGATTCTGCCGTTCTGCAGGGAGAGCGGGCTGCCCTTTGCGCTGATGATCGGCGTGAAGCGCGGCGTGAACGCGGCGTTGCAACTGGCCGGCGACGGCGTTGGCAAGCCGGACTTGGCCAGCCTCGAGAACCTCTGCTCGGGCCATCCCGACAACAAGTTTCTCTGCACCGTGCTGTCGCGCGAGAGCCAGCATGAGTTGTGCGTGATCGCCCGCAAGTTCCGCAACCTGCACATCTTCGGCTGCTGGTGGTTCACCAACATTCCGAGCGTGATCGAGGAGATGACCCGCATGCGGCTCGACCTCATCGGCATGAGTTTCACCGCGCAGCATTCCGATGCCCGCGTGCTCGACCAGATCATTTACAAGTGGGATCACTCGCGGGAGATCATAGCCAAGGTGCTTACAGAGAAATACCTGAACCTGGCCGCGACCGGATGGGAGCCAAGCGGGGCGGAGATTCAGCGCGATGTTGAGGGGTTGTTCGGCGGGTCGTTCCGACGTTTTTTGGGCAGGTGATATCGCGCCTTGGCCAAGCCTGCTTGACGAAGCCGTTGCCGCTGAATACTTTCACCGAGCCGCCAAGTTCCGGTCCACCGACTTTTTTTTTGATGAAATTAAAACAGCTATGTTGGGTTGCTGCCGGGTTGCTCGCCGGGTCAACGACGCTTTTGGCCAAGCCCATTATTGTGAACGATGGGAAAAAACTCACCAAACTGGCCCGTATCGATAACACGCTCAACGAGGGCGGCGCCGAGATCGACCTGACGGTGGTGATGCGCCGGGGCCGCTGGCCGGCCGGCTATCTCGAGATGACCCAGGCCGGCAAGTACACGAACCCGGCCTTGTGCGCCGCCTGGCACTCGGATCGGTACCATCCCGGCACGGGCGAGTACACGGTTACCGCCGAGATTCAGCCCACTGGCGCTGAGGATGTTTATGACGGTGTCCCCGGCGTGATCGGCTGGCTGGATTCCGAGTCTGGCGTCGGCATTTCATTTGCGCTGAACTATTACGACGGCTTTCAAGTGGGCACAGTTTCATTCCAAGCCGATGACCCCGATGCCAACCGGACACTCGACGGGCTGTTCAACCTGGACGGCTCGCCCGCGCAGTCGAACACCGCTTCTGCCTGGTCCGAAAAGGGCTCATACGACGTCTCCAAATTCATCAAAATGCAGTTGGCGTTTTCCGCCCCGACCGAGGAGGACAAGGCGGCATTAGAGGATGTCACGGCACGACTCACCGCCACCGTGTTCAAGAGTGGCACAAAAATCGTCGAGGGAACCCGCGAGATCGTCCTGCTGACAAACTTTCCCGTGCCGGAGGGGAGCCGGCATCGGTTCGGCTACTTCGGCTACTGGGACAGCATTTGGGATGAGGGCAGCAAGATTGGGTATTTCAAGAATCTCAAGTTCGAGGGGGATCTGTACAACTATCCGCCGACCATCGAGCCGGTCGAGAACCTGACCATCAACGAGGATGAAACCGGGGAGGTAGTCGTGATGATCGATGACGTCGAGTTGCATTCCTCCAAGCTTGAGGTGAGCGCTAAGTCATCCAACCCGGCGCTGGTGCCCGTGGAGGGCATTTCCATCGATCCATCCGGTTCCAAGCGAACCCTGACCGTTACGCCCAGCGCAAATGCCCACGGCGAGGCTGTCATCACCATTACTGTCAACGATGGAGTGGATCAGGCCTCGGCAGCGTTCACCCTGACCGTCAACGAGATGAATGATCCGCCGATCCTTTCCGTCGCCCGGGGCGGGGACAGTGGATTAATCGTGGAGTGGGACGGTGGAGGCGTGCTGCAGTCCAGTACCGACCTGAAAAGCTGGCAGGCTGTCGAAGATGCCGCCAGCCCGTTCCCGGCCGATCCCGCGGATGCGTGGAAATACTTTCGTGTGATTTTGGAGTGACACCCTTGGCAAGGCGTCTGGCCTACTCCGCGTAGGCGTCCATCCCTTCGCAGGTGCAGACCGGGTTCCGGTCGCCGTGCACGTTGTCGATGCGGTTGACCGGCGGCCAATATTTCTGCTCCCGCAAACCTGTCACCGGGAACACCGCCTGTTCGCGGCTGTACGGCCGGTTCCATTCACCCGCCACGTCTTCGGCAGTGTGCGGTGCATTTTTGAGGAGGTTGTTTTCCGGGTCCGCCTCGCCGTTCTCGATCGCCATGATCTCGGCGTGAATGGAGATCATCGCTTTGCAGAAACGATCCAGCTCCGCCCTCGGCTCACTCTCGGTCGGCTCGACCATCATCGTCCCGGCGACCGGCCACGAGATCGTCGGTGCGTGAAAGCCGTAATCCATCAGCCGCTTGGCCACGTCCTCGACGGTGACCTTCGCAAACTGCCGCAAATCGACGATGCACTCGTGGGCCACGAGGCCGTTTTTGCCGCGATACAAAATCTGGAACGTGCCGGCGAGCCGCTGGGCGATGTAGTTGGCGTTGAGGATGGCGACGCGCGTGGCTTCGGTCAGCCCGTCGGCGCCCATCATCGCGATGTACATCCACGAGATCGGCAGGATACCCGCGCTGCCCCAGGCCGCCGCCGCGACCGCGCCGCTGTTTTCCTCCAGCGGATCGCCCGGCAGAAACGGCGCGAGATGCCTCGCCACGCCGATCGGCCCGACGCCCGGGCCACCGCCGCCATGCGGGATGCAGAAGGTCTTGTGCAGATTCAGGTGGCAGACGTCCGCGCCGATGCTGCCGGGGCTGGTGAGGCCGATCTGTGCGTTCAGGTTCGCGCCGTCCATGTACACCTGTCCGCCATGTTCGTGGACGATGGCGCAAATCTCGCGGATGCCCCGCTCGAAAATGCCGTTGGTGGACGGGTAGGTCACCATGATTGCCGCCAGGTTTTCGCTGTGTTCTTCAGCGCGAACGCGCAGATCGTCGAGGTCGACGTCGCCGTTGTCGGCGGATTGGCCGCACGTCACCGGCACGACTTTCATCCCGGCCATCACGGCGCTGGCCGGGTTGGTGCCGTGCGCCGATATCGGGATCAGGCAGACGTTGCGTTGCACGTCGCCGCGGCTTTCGTGGTAACGGCGAATCGCCAGCAACCCGGCGAATTCGCCCTGCGAGCCGGCGTTCGGCTGGAGCGACACGGCGGCAAAGCCCGTGATCGCCGCCAGCCAGCCTTCGAGTTGCTCAAAAAGTTTCTGGTAGCCCAGCGCCTGGGCAACCGGCACGAACGGGTGCAGCGCGGCGAAGCCTGGCCAGCTGATCGGGAACATTTCGGCGGCGGCGTTGAGCTTCATCGTGCACGAGCCAAGCGGAATCATCGACGTCGTGAGCGACAGGTCGCGTGCCTCCAGTTTCTTGAGGTAGCGCAGCATCTCCGTCTCCGAATGGTGCTGGTTGAAAATCGGGTGCGTGAGAAAATCCGAAGTGCGCCGCAGCGCCTCGGGAATGGCAATCGCCTCACCGACGGCCAACTCAAAGCCCACCGCTTGGCCGCCGTTGAAAACCGCCAGCAAGTCGGCCAAGTCGGCCGGTGTCACTGTCTCGTCGAGCGCGATGCCGACACGCCCGGCGCCGAGTTGCCGAAGGTTGATCCGCCGTTTCTCTGCCTCGGCAATCACGCTGTCCGCCGCCTGGCCAAGCGCGACAGTGATCGTGTCGAAAAAATGCTCCGACTCCACCGCTTGGCCAAGCTGCCGCAAGCCGTTGGCCAACGCCTTGGCTTGGGCGTGGACGCGTCCGCCGATTTGCCGCAGCCCGTCGGGGCCGTGGTACACGGCGTACATCGAGGCGATGTTGGCCAGCAACGCCTGCGCGGTGCAGATGTTGCTCGTGGCCTTGTCGCGGCGGATGTGCTGCTCGCGTGTCTGCAACGCCAGCCGCAGGGCAGGGCGGCCGTTCGCGTCCTTGGACACGCCGACGATCCGGCCCGGCAGCCGCCGCTTGTGTTTGTCCCGTGTGGCGATGAACGCCGCGTGCGGGCCGCCGTAGCCCATCGGCACGCCGAAACGCTGCGCGCTGCCGATGGCGACGTCCGCGCCGAGTTCGCCGGGCGGCTTGATCTGCGTGAGCACCAGCAGGTCGGTCGCGACGATGGCCAGCGCGTCGTTGTCGTGTGCGCGTGCAATGAACCCGCTCGGGTCGGTCAGTGTGCCGTCGGTGGCCGGGTACTGCAGCACCACGGCAAATACCGGCGTGCTGAAGTCGAACTCGTCCGGATCGCCGGTGACGATCCCGATGCCGATCGCCTTGGCGCGCGTGCGCAGCACGGAGAGCGTTGACGGATGGCAATCGTCTGAGACGAACACGGCATTTGCCTTGTTGCGCGACTGGATGTTGCGGCACATCGTGACCGCCTCAGCGGCGGCGGTGGCCTCGTCGAGCAGCGACGCGTTGGCGATCTCCATGCCGGCGAGGTCGCAGACCATCGTTTGAAAATTGAGCAGCGCCTCGAGGCGGCCCTGCGAGATCTCGGCCTGATACGGCGTGTACTGCGTGTACCAGCCGGGATTCTCGAGCAGGTTGCGCTGGATGACCGGCGGGGTGATGCAGTCGTGGTAGCCCATGCCGATGTACGAGCGCCAAACCTGGTTTTCGCCGGCCAAGCAACGGAGCGACTGGAGCGCCTCGGTCTCGCCTTGGGCGGCGGGCAGTTCGGGCGGCTCGGCGAGGCGGATGCTGCTTGGCGTGCCGGCGTTGATCATCGCGTCGAGCGACTCGTGGCCAAGCGCCGCGAGCATCGCTGCAATGTCGTCCTGTCGCGGGCCGATGTGCCGGTTCACAAACCGATCCGGGTGCTGCGTCAAACAGTCGTTGTCGTGTTTCAAAATCGTTCTTTTCTCGGGGAAAGCCGTTTCCCCGACCTGCGGACAATGTACGGGACAATGGAAAACACCCACAAGCGAGATTCCCAAATTGTGAATAAATAGTGTGAAACACGGGAACCAATCACGAGTCGCCTCCGCGCTCTCTGCGTTTAATAAAAGAGGTGCAGAGAACCGCACTCCAAGACGCTGCCGCGAACTTTGAGCGACCCGTTTTAGTGCGGCTGGGCGGGGTGCTTGAGGATGAGGATGCAGCGGAAGCCGTAATCCTCGGTGGCGACCTTGGGGGTGACGATGAGTTCGCGGTCGGCGGCGAGCAGCCCGGGGGTGTTGTCGCGCCAGCCGCCGCCGCGCAGGATGCGGCCAACTCCCTCCTCGCTTGGCCAAGCGGTGCACCACTCCCACACGTTGCCCCGGAGGTCGTGCAGGCCAAGCGCGTTGCCCGGAAACGAGCCGACCGGGCTGGTGCGGTCAAAACTTTCGCTGCCGAGTTGCGGGCCGAAGTTGCCGCTGTCGGTTGGCTCCGCTTGGCCAAGCGCGGCGATCCACTCGCTCGAGGTCGGCAGGCGGTAGCCCTCATCGGCGGCGAGCAGGCCGCTCTCGCGTTCGCGTTGGCTGAGCCACGCGCAAAAAGCCTGGGCGTCGTGCCAGTGGACGTTGACGGCGGGGTGGCGGTCGGTGTCCTGAAACCAGGCGGCCTGCCAGCCGTTGGTGGTGGCGTTGGCAAAGGCGGCATAATCGGCGACGCGGGTTTCCCAGACGCCGAGCCAGGCGTCGCTGCCGGGCAACTGGACAAACTGCATGCCGAGGCTGTTGACAAAAAACCGGTGCTGGTTGATCTCGTGAAAACCGGGCTTGGCCGCCGGGTCGCCGCTGCAACCGGCAAGCAGCCAAGCCGCCGCCAGCAGCATCAGCGTTCGGGTGCGTGCAGGCTCAGGCATGGCGTTGGGCGTCGAGCAGTTTTTGGCTGCGCCGCTGCGACGGCACGGCGAGGGCGGTTTGCCGGGTCAACTGCTTGATCTCGGGGCGGCTGACCTTGATTCGGTTTTCGGCGTCGAGCACGTTTTGCCCTCGTAGCAGCGCGAGAGTCCGCTGGCCGATGAGCACTGGCAGCATGCTGGCGGCGCGCAGCCGAAACTGCCGGTACGGCAGCAGGCCGATGTACTCTACGGCGGCGTCGAGGTGCGCGGCGGCCTTGTCGAGGTAGCTGTCGTAAACGGGGCGGAACCGGTCGATGGTCTCCGGCGTGAGCAGGTCGCGCGGCGTGAGGTCGTGCTCGGCCAGCACGGCGCTGGGCAGGTAGCAGCGGCCCATGCGCAGGTCGGCCGGGATGTCGCGCAGGATGTTGACCAGTTGCAATCCCTTGCCGAAACGCACGCCGGTCTCGAGCAACCGCGCCTTGGTGGCGGCATCGGCCTCGAAGAGGTGCGCGAGCGAAAGGTGCGTCCAGAATTCACCGACACAACCGGCGACGCGGTAGGTGTAGTCGTCGAGTTCCTCCTCGCGCGCCAGCGGGATGATCGTGTCGCCGGTGGCGTAGGCGAAGCGGTGGAGGTCGAGCATCTGCCCGCCGGTGATCGTGTCGAGCACCTGCCGGATGCGCTGCCGGTCGGCGTCGGAAAACTGCTCGAGGTAAGTGACCGGCGCGGCGGCGTTCTCGAGCAGTTGCACCTCGGCGGGATCGCGCTGGAGCCGGGCGAGGATCGCGAGGTTGGGCAGCGCACCGGTGCGGCCCTGGATGCGCTCGTTGAATTGCTCGAGCGCGAGCAGACGCTGGTCGGTGGGGCCGCCTTTCGAGTCGGCGACGGTGTCGGCGATGCGGGCGAGCAGGTAGCCGAGGCCGATCTGCGGCCGGATGCGCGGCGGGAGCGCCTTGAGGGTCAGGTAAAAGGAGCGGGAAGTTTCCTTGAGCAGCGAGTCGATGGCTTGGTGGATCAGCTTGGACATGACTCGCGCGCTGTTGCCGCCGGGCTAACCGGCAAACAACCAGTAGCCACCGATGAACATTGAGGCGGTGCAGCAGGCCAGGCCGAAGCCGTGGCCAAGCTGCGGGCGGCCATTGGCCAGGCGCCTGGCCAAGCGGCCCAGCCCGGCGGAAAACAGCGTCATCGTCGCGACGGTTGCCAGGGCGTAGGCGGCGAGGTAGAGGGCAACGCCGCCGAAGCTGGCGATGGCGAGTGTCGGCAGCACAACCCAGAGGTGCGTGCCGCCGGCGGTGCCGTGCAGCAGTCCGATGCCCAGCGCGGCGTGCGAGTGTTTGTGGCTTGCGCGGGAGTGCGCCTGGCCAAGGTGTGCGTGGATGTGCGAGTGCCGAATGCCGAAGTGATCGTGTTCGTGGGTGTGGACGCGGTGCCGCAGCAGGGAGCGGATGCCCAGCGCGCCGACGGCGATCAGCAGCACGCCGACGAGTTGCTCCGCGCCGCTGGAGAGCCACTCGGCGGCGGCAGTGCCCTTGAGGAGCCATACGAGCAGGCCGATCAGCGCGACGCCACCGGCGTGGCCAAGGCCCCAGTGGAGGCCCAGCCGCCACGCGGCGTGCTGTTCGCGGCGTGCGGCGAAGGGTGCCAGCGCGGCCAAGTGGTCCGCCCCGCTGATCACGTGGGCGAATCCCGCCGCAAAACCGATGAATAAAAGTTCCATGCCCTTGAACGGGCACACTATTTAGCAGAGGCGGCCCGTGCGTGAAAGCGCAAAGGTGCGCGGATTCACTTCGCGCCGGTGCCGATGAAAACGACCGGGATGGTGCGGAAGAGGATCTTGATGTCGAGCCAGAGCGACCAGTTGTCGATGTACTCGAGGTCGAGGCGCACCCAGTCGGAGAATTCATTGACCTCGTTGCGGCCACTGATCTGCCACAGGCAGGTGAGGCCGGGCTTGACGCTGAGGCGGCGGCGGTGGGCGAGATCCTCGAAGCGCCTGGTCTCGTCCACCGGCAGCGGCCTTGGGCCGACGAGGCTCATGGCGCCCTTGAGGACGTTGAACAACTGGGGCAGCTCGTCGAGGCTGAACCGCCGCAGGAACCGGCCGATCGGCGTGATGCGCGGGTCGTTGGCGACCTTGAACACCGGACCGCTCATCTCGTTCATGGCGGCCAACTCGTGCTTGCGCTGCTCGGCGTTGGTGCCCATCGAGCGGAACTTGTACATGGTGAACGGGCGGCCGTTGATGCCGCTGCGTTTTTGCCGGAACAGGATCGGGCCGGGGGAGGTAATCTTCACGGCCAGGGCGCACAGCAGCAGCACCGGCGAGAGCAGCACGAGCATGGCCAGCGCTCCGCCGAAGTCGATGGCCTGCTTGGCTAGACCCTGCAGCGAGGCGGCTGGTGCGGAGTGAAACACCAGCAGCGGGACGCCATGAAAATCGTCGACGGCGGTGCGGGCAATCTGCGTGTTGAAAAAATCGGCGGCAAGCCACACCTCAACGCCCTCGAGTTCGCAGGCGTTGATGACCTGCTCGATCTTGTCGAACTTGGTGTGGCCGGCGTTGATGAGGACGACGTTGGCGGAGTGCTCGTGCATCAACTGTAACAGTCGCTCAATCGGGTCGCGGTCGATGTTGAACTGCAGCACGACGCGGTAGCTCGTGTCGTTGGTGTCGTCGATGCGGCCGAGCATGTTCTGCGTTTCCTCCGGCGAGCCGAGCAGGATGATTCGTTTCTGGAGGTCGGCGTGGGTCAGGCGTCGCCGCTGCCAACGAAGCAAGCCTTCCTCCTTGGCCCAGGCCAGCGCGACGCTGAGCGGGGCAAAGATCAGGATCACCGACCGCGTGAGCTGAATCTTCAATACGAACATCACGGTGATGATGAGCAGAGTGATGAACACGGAGGCCTTGACCAGCGGCCAGATGGTTTGGGCGCGGCTTGGCCAAGCGGAACGCGAATAAAAACCCTGCGTGTCCAGAACAAACGGAGCCACGAACAGGAGTAGGATACTTATCGAAACGTATGCCTCGAACGGCGCGATGTCAGTCGTGCCCCCGAAAAATTCAAAGTGCAAAATAGCGCGCAACTCGTGAGCCAGCCAAAGGCTGATCGCAAACACCAAGCCGTCGAGCACCTTGTTGATGCTTGTCTGGATTTGTCGTTGGTTGCGCAGCATATGGATCGGGTGGCCCTGTTTGGCAAGGCCAAGGTGTAAGCTCGAGTTGGCAGGGAATCAATCTCCAGTTGGCCTGACACCAAGGGAGAGGTTGGACATGAACGCTGCTGAAAGGTTCAAAACCCGGCGCCCAAGCTCACCACTGCTCCTCGATTTTTTCGCTGAACAGGTGGTTCAGCTCCTCCTTGAGGCGTTCGACGGGCAGACCGACCACGTTTGAAACCGAGCCGGAGACCCGCTTGATAATCTTGTGCTTGTCCTGCTGAATGGCGTAACCACCGGCCTTGTCGAGCGGATCGATCCCGGCCAGGTACTCGCCGATCTGCTCCTTGCTGAGCGGCAGGAAGGTGACGTTGGTGATCACCGAGAATGTCTTGTTGATTTCGTCGTTGTGATAAATCAGCGAGACGCCGGTCGAAACCTGGTGTGTGCGCCCCTGCAGTTGAGCCAACATGCGGCCAGCCTCATCGATATGGGTTGGTTTGCCGAACAGTTCATCCTCGAGGTAAACGATCGTGTCAGCGGCAATCACCAGGCATTCCGGGTGCAGTTCGGCGATCGGCTCGGCTTTGGCCTTGGCGTTGGCTTCGCAGAGGTCAGGGATGAAGTCGCTGGCTTCCATCACTTCCTCCGCGTGGCTGGGCACGACCTCGAACTCGATATCCATCGAGGCGAGCAACTCCGATCGTCTCGGAGAGGTGGAGGCAAGGATCACTGGGGGTAAATTTTCCATTGGGGACCAGTAACTGGATCTGGTTAAAGAAACAATCTACGTGATTTTACGCTGATCGCAAGCGTGGGCTGCTGCAATGAAGCCCTCGAAAAGTGGGTGCGGCTTGTTGGGTTTACTCTTGAACTCGGGATGAAACTGGCTGGCCACGAAAAACGGATGCCCGGGAACCTCCACGATCTCGACCAGCTTGCCGTCCGGCGACGTGCCGCTGAACGTTAACCCGGCTGCCTCGAACGCCTCGCGGTAGGTGTTGTTGAACTCGTACCGGTGCCGGTGCCGCTCGTGAATTTCCTCGCTGTCGTACAGCCTGGACACCAGCGAGCCGGGCTCGAGTTTGCAGGGCTGCGAGCCAAGGCGCATCGTGCCGCCCTTTTCGGTGACTTTCTGCTGTTCGTCCAGCAGGGCGATGACGGGGTGTGCGGTGGCGGGGTCAAATTCGGTGGAGTGAGCGCCCTCGAGCTTGAGCACGTTGCGCGCAAACTCGATGGTGGCGATCTGCATCCCAAGGCAAAGGCCGAGGTAGGGGATGTTGTTTTCGCGGGCGAATTGGGCTGCCTGTATTTTGCCCTCCGTGCCGCGCTCGCCGAATCCGCCCGGCACCAGGATGCCGCTGCACCCCTCGAGTGTCTCGGCAGCGCCGTTTTCCTCGATATCCTCCGCTTCGATCCGCGTAATCTCGACGCCGCAGTCGTTGGCCACGCCGCCGTGGATCACCGCCTCGTAAACCGACTTGTAGGCGTCCTGCAGTTCCACGTACTTGCCCACGACGCCGATGCGCACCCGGTGGCGCGGCTTGATGAGTTTGCGGATGATGTCCTGCCAGTGCGCCATGTCGGCCGGCGGAGTGTCGAGTCCAAGCTGCTGGCAGATGAGGGTGTCCAACCCCTCGCGCTGCAGCATCAACGGCACTTCGTAAATCGAGTGCTCGACGTCCATCTCCTCGATCACTGCCTCGTATGGCACGTTGCAGAAGAGCGAAAGTTTTTGGCGATGTTCCTTGGACAGCGGTTTTTCGCAGCGGCAAACAAGGATGTCCGGCGTGATGCCGATTTCGCGCAGCTTGGCCACGCCCTGCTGGGTCGGCTTGGTCTTGAGCTCGCCGGCGGCCTTGATGAACGGAACGAACGTGACGTGCAGAAACAGGACATTCCCTCGGCCGGCGCCGAGCGCGAACTCCCGGATCGCCTCGACGAAGGGCAGCCCCTCAATGTCGCCGATGGTGCCGCCGATCTCGGTGATCACCACGTCGACCCCGGTTTTTTCGCCGATCTCCCGGATACGTTTCTGGATTTCATCGGTCACGTGCGGGATGACTTGCACAGTTTTGCCGAGGTAATCACCCCGGCGTTCCTTGTCCAGCACCCGCTGATAAACCTGTCCGCTGGTGAGGTTGTTGAACCGGGTCAACTTCGAGTCGGTAAAGCGCTCGTAGTGGCCAAGGTCGAGATCGGTCTCCGCGCCGTCGTCGAGCACGTACACCTCGCCGTGCTGGAACGGGCTCATCGTGCCGGGATCAACATTCAAGTAGGGATCAAACTTCTGCAGCGTGACCTTGAGTCCCCGGTTCTCCAGCAGGGTGCCGATGGAGGCCGCGGTCAGTCCCTTGCCGAGGGAACTCACCACGCCGCCTGTTACGAAGATGTGCTTCACTGTGTTGTTGTCAGGAGTTGTCGCACCCGTTCCAAGTCTTCCGGGGTATCGATGCCCACGCTGTCGTGTTCCACCACTGCGACGGCGATCGCGATGCCACTTTCCAGCGCCCGCAGTTGCTCCAGTTTCTCCGCCTGCTCGAGAGGGGAAACCGGCATCTCGACCAGCCGGAGCAGGGTGTCCCGGCGGTAACCGTAAATGCCGAGATGCTTCAAAAACGGAAACGCCGCCAACGGCGACCCGCTTGGTGCGTCGGCGGCGTCACGCAGATACGGTATCGTACGCCGCGAGAAGTATAGGGCATGGCCGGCAAAATTGACAACGACTTTCACCGCGTTGGGGTTGTCGTACTCCGAGGGGTCGGCGATTGGCACCGCAGCGGTGGACATTTCGTTGTCATCGAGCAACGCGGCCACTTGGTCGATCACGCCCGGGTCGATCATCGGCTCGTCGCCCTGCACGTTCACGACGGCGTCGAATTCGCAGCGCTTGGCCACCTCGGCCACGCGGTCGGAGCCGCTTGGGTGATCGGTTCGGGTCATCTCGACCCGGCAAAAGTTGGCCGCCGCGTCGGCGATTCGTGGGTCATCGGTGGCCACGATCACCTCGCTGATCCGCTTGGCCAAGCGGCACTGGTCGACGACATGCTCGATGATCGGCTTTCCGGCCAGCAATTCCAGCGGCTTTCCGGGAAACCGGGAGGAGCCGTAACGGGCGGGTATAATGCCTGCAATGTTCATCTTCAGTCGCCCAACCGGGCTGCTTGGCCAAGCCGGGCATCCTAAGCGGACAGGGACAGATAACCTAATGGAGTTTCAAGTTTCAAGTTTCAAGTTTTCAGCCCCCAATGCGTGCCCCTTTTCAGTGTTCAGTTTTCAGGTCTCCAAATCCGTGTCCATCCGTGAAATCCGTGTCCCTTTTTGTGGCTTTTCGCGCCTTTCGTGGTTGATGAATGTTTTCTTTCGCCGGGCGTTGTGAATAACTCTTGGTTGCCTCCCCTGCGCTTGGGTGCGTAAATGCCGCTTGACCAAGTCATGAAGGCTCTGTTGGCAAATCCGCTGGAGCTGGCCTCTCTTTCTGAGAAGGACAGGGGAGCGTTGGTTCGCCTGTTGTCCGACCCCGACCCCGAGGTGTTTCAAGCTATCCGGCAGACATTGGTCAACTGCGGCATCGAAGCCCGGCCCTGGCTGAAGGCCGGTCTCAATAGTGGGGATCGACTCGTCCGCAAGCATTCATGGGAACTACTCACGCAACTGGAACGATGTGTGGCGGACCGTGAGTTCGTCGCCTTTTGTAATCGCGGCGGGGAGCAACTCAATCTCGAGAAAGGCCTGTGGCTCTTGGTCCGAACGGCCTTCCCCGGTTTCGACCAGGGAGCCTATCAGGCCCAACTGGATGGTTATGCAGAACAGGTGCGCGAAGTCTGCGATCCAACCCAAAGCAAGCCGGCCGCACTGATGGCCATCAACCGTGTCCTGTATCGGAAGGAACGGTTCCGCGGCGACAAGGCGAGCTACTACGATCCGCAGAACAGCTATCTCAACCGGGTTATCGACCGCCGCTTGGGCAACCCGATCAGCCTGTGCCTCGTGTATCTTTTTGTCGCACGCCGGCTTGGCCTTCCGGTGACCGGCGTGGGGATGCCGGGCCATTTCATCCTGCGACTGCAGTCCCCGGCGTTCACCATTTATATTGACGCATTCAACGGGGGTAATTTTTTGACCCACTCCGATTGCGCCACCCGTCTCAAGCAGTGCGGGTACGGGCTGGATTCGGGCTTTCTTTCCACGACGACTCCGCGGCGGGTTCTGATGCGCATCTGCTCAAACCTTCACCAGATTTACCAGAAAAACAGGCATCTCGGGGAGCGGGATCGCATCCAAAAATACCTCATCAAGCTCGCCAGTTGACGCGCCCCACCCGGTCAAGCGCTTGGCTGCGGGGTCGGTTCGGGAATGAAGCTGGATTGGAACCCAGCCGAAGTGTAGTTGACCAGGTTCTTGATGATCCAGTCGGCGCTGCCGCCCATGTCCCCCTCGTCGTTGAACCAGTCGATCTGATCCATCAGCGTGATCGTCATCACCACTGTTCCTCCGAGGAACGCCCACTTCCAGTTGAGTTCCTCGTCGGTTTTATCCGGGAGCGACCGCTTGAGTTCCTTCTGAAACGCCGTCAGGGAATCGCCGAGGTGTTTTTTCATCAATTGATGGTAGGCGAAATTCGGCTCCATCCGCAGCCAGGCAAAGAGCTTGAGAAAATCCTCGCCCCCTTCGTCGGCATTGTCGCGAAGCCGGATGAACGGCTCGACGTACGCCTTGATGATGTCGTCCATGCCAAGGGGTTGGCCGCCGGCTTCAAGGGCGTATTGACCAAGCAGGTTCAATCGGGCTTGATTGATCGGCACGAGCCGCCGCTCCAAGATGGCGTCGAGAAGGCCGTCCTTGTTTTTGAAATAGTAATGAACCATGGCCATGTTGACGTCCGCCACCTTCATTACTTCACGCAAGGACGTGGCCGTCACGCCGTTTTGGCCGAACAACCTTTCGGCGGTGTTCAGCAGCAAAATGCGGGTTTTTTCACCCTTATTCAGGCCATTACTTTTGTTAGCCATTCAAAAAACAGTCAACTGACTAACTTAAAAAAGGCGAAATGTCACATTTTTTTTCAAAAAAAATCTCGAAAAATCGATTGACACGAATCAATCAGTTGATAGATTTACGCGACTGGCTGCCTTTCGTGAGCGTTTGCGCCGGCGGGAGAGGGTGAGCAAATCCGTTAAGTATGAGCGTGGAATCATGTTTTTGATCCGACAAAGCCGAAGGGCGCTGGGCATCGCAATCGCCCTGATTTGCCTGTTTCCCAGCTTGGCCAAGGGCCAGTTTTTCGAGGAATCTGCAGTGTGGGAGGGAACCGACTCGATCGGCAGGGAAGTCGTCCTGTACGTCTCCCCGGAGGGCCGGTTCTATTCCCGGTACCCGTTGCTGACATCCGCGACCGGTGACGGTCACGGTGTTTGGTCGATCGACTCCGCCGATAACACGATCCGGTTTCGTTCCCTGTCGGGTGAGGTCACCACTTTCCCGGTCGACCTAATTTCCCGAAGGTACACTTTGGCCAAGGGGCAGGAGGGGGCGATCGTCCTGACAGCGGGGGACACGGGGCATCGGCTGACACTCAAGCCGACCGATGACACGCCCGACTTTTTGCCCGAGGAAATCATTGAGTATTCCATCCAAGTTCCGAAAAATGTTTTTTACGATCCGTCCGACCCGATCGGACACGGGTTGAATCTCGACTCGTGGACGCCGCACGGTGTGGTGTTCTCCGACAGCACCGGCGCGGAGATTTCACTTGCGGGAGCGGACAGGGAATTGTTTCGCGTGCAGCGCAACGAGGCAGCCGGACACACGCTGGTTTATCTGGCCCAGCCGCTCCAAGCCAAGGCGGACCAGTCGGGCTACGAGTTGAGCATCGTCCGCCAACCGGGCTTGGCCAAGCGCCCGATCGTGGCCGCCTCGACCGAGCGGTTTTTGATTCATGTGAACCCCGGCGACTCCGTGCTGGGCGGCCTCCCGCCGATCTTTGCGTTGCCGCCGATCTTCCTCGGCCCGGAGCCGGATGCGCCGCTGAAGATCCGGTTTTTCGGGGCAAACAATTACACCTTGTCGGTGGAGGACTCAGCCGACTTGGCCAACTGGAATACGGTCGGGAGCCTCGACGGCAAGGGGGAAACCGTCGAGTGGATCGACTCCCGCAACGACCGGCCCCGGGCGCTGTTTTATCGTATCCACTTGACTCCGAGGGAATTGGTTTCGCCGGGCGTGTTCGATTTCAGCGGGGGCGAACCACTGGAACCCAGCGGGGAACTGGCCCAGGGCTTGGCCAAAACCGTGCTCGCAAAGTTGAATGACAAGGGGCGTGCCGTCACGGGAGTTACCGTGCAATCCATCGTCCAGTTTTTGCCACCTATTTTTGCCACCAAGTATCTGGTCGAGTTGCGGGGCAAAAACGCACAGGAGCAGCCGGTTTCTGTTTACGCGGAAGTCATTGAGGCTGGAGTCCAAAAAGCGCATTTCGTGAAGAAGATCAACGTGGATGACCGGTGGGAAATGCCCCTTCGTGTGGAGTCGTTCCAGTTGGACGACGACTTGTCCCTTGTGCCGATTGCGTCCGACACGGATCGATCCGCTGCGTCTGCAGAGTTTGCATTGGCTGACCTGAATGAGCGCACTGGGAAAAACTGGTCACTGGTTGAAGTGATTTCCAGCCTCGAAACAGGAGGGGCAACAGATCACTTGGTCTTGAGCCTCAAAACCCCGGAAGGTGACGAGGCGACGGTGTTTGTTGAAGTGGGAGTGGACCTGGAGACAAACCAGAGTGAAGTGCTCACGGCATTCATGCAGTCGGAGTTGGGGATCACGGTCGTCCCGATTACGCCAAGCGGCCTGGTCGATACCGGTGACGGGGGCAAAGTTTCACTCATACTAGGGAGTGTCGAGTTGAACCCGGTCAAAACCGATTCACCCTTGGCCAAGCGCTTGGCCGGGTTTGTCCTTGGCCAGGAACCGGCAGCCAAGGACGGCTTGAAACTGAAACGAATCATCGCCGTCACCCAAGCCAAGACAGCGGACTCCTTATCCTATTTTGTCGAACTGCTCGCCTCGACAGAAGCCGGCGCAACGGTGCTGATCCAAGCCCGCGTGAACGAACTGGAAGACGGCCAGCTGGGATTGATCAGTTTCCAGATGATGGAGGGCGGATAAAATGGCACAAACCCATTTCAATGATTTCTCGAGGGCATGTTAACAGTAGGGAACACACCAAAATACAGGCCGCGCCCGCAAAAAGCGGGCGCGGCCGGCCCTCAAAAAACGGGCAGAAAACCGGCGAAATAAAATGAAAAAAAAGAAGTTGACAAATCAATCAATCAGTTGATAGGTTAACTTCTGTTCGAGTTATCGACCTTTATTTCGAAAAAAACAGTGAAAATCAATGAGTTGGTTCACCTCCAAAGGAAACGAAAAATGAGCAAATACAGATCATTCAACAGGGATATTCACGATTCACCCCTTTTTTCACGCCTTGACGCGTTGGCCAAGCGGGTGTCTGATTGGCATCCGTCTTTAACTGGGAAGGGGCTGTTTCAGCGGGTTGGCATTATGAATCGTTTGCATCACTTCAAGTCTTTGTGCCGGGGGATTCCGGCGTTGGCGTTGGTTTCCGGATTGCTTTTTGGCATGCCGGGAATGATTCCGGTTTCCAACGGGTTGGCCGCGCCGGAGGTTGCCCGGCCGGAGATCATCAGCATTCAGTTGGAAGTCAGCGAAGTGGTGGTCACGGTGCGCGTGCCCAAGGGCATCACGAAAGTCACGCTGGAGGGACGCTCCCGGCTGGGCAGCGGCAACTGGGCACCGCGTGCGATCAAGCGGGTGGATGGCAGTGGCGGGTTGCTGGTGATCCGGATTGCCTACTCGAAGGCCAACGAAATCCTTCGCGTTCGAGGGGATGCCGAGGAGGAACTGCCGGCAGCGTTTTACAAGGGAACCACTGATTTCAACGGCCAAAAAGATGATAGCGGAGGACTACTCGTGGCGGATGGAGGACCTCCTGGTCGCGGAAACGAATTCGATGCTGTGGCCGGTGCCGAGGATGCCAGCAAAGATTCCGGTGATGCCACTCGCGATGTCGTCGAGTCGGACATCTGGAGCATCCACAACGACACGCTTTATTTCTTCAACACACTGCGCGGCCTGCAGGTGATCGATCTC
>Ga0208879_1001810_pt1 | contig 19635 bp, 17 predicted proteins | sample Knorr_S15_td_Bot_FD_185605 | JGI IMG/M metagenome (GOLD analysis project Ga0208879, IMG submission 185605) | Marine microbial communities from Southern Atlantic Ocean transect - Knorr_S15_td_Bottom_ad_5009_LV_A (SPAdes) (version 2) | ecosystem: Environmental > Aquatic > Marine > Oceanic | place... | reverse complement strand
GCCCACGCCCACGGCTGCTCCCAAGGCAACACCAGTGCCTACTGCAACCACAACTTCCACGGTCGTACCGCCAACGGCGACCTCCGAGCCAACTGCTGTTCCGGTCGCGACGAACACACCGGTGCCAACTTCAACCGCCGCTCCGACACAGGCCCCTCCAATCCCGACACTCTCACCGGTCGAACCAACGCCACTACCTGCTGCGACCGTGCCACCACTACCTGTGGGGCTGACATCGGCATTTATCTCGCCGACGAAATTTGTCGTCGATCCGACCCCAGCCGCAACGCCGTTTGCGGTTCAGACAGGTCCATTTCCAGAGCCGACCCCACAGCCCGCTGCGTTAGCAAACCTGCAGCCCTACTTGGGGCAGGGCCAGCCGCTGCGAATTAGAAACCCTAAGGGCGGGCCATTCGTCGAGAAGTCCGATCTCGTGCTCGACTGGTTTATCGAAAACGATGGTTCCAGCGACGTTGAGGGCAGCTTTTTTGTCGACATATATCTTGACGAGATCCTGGCCGACAGGTGGACGGGTGCCGGTCTGTCACCGAATCATTTTCTGTCGGTTGAAGGATATACGGATTTACTTGAACTGTTCAATCTGACCCCCGGGAATCACACCGTCAGGCTGGTGATCGATTCGACGAATCAAATCAATGAAAAGTCAGAAAATAACAACACGCATACGACCGAATTTATCTGGGAAGGCCAGGCAGTGCCCACACCGGCACCTGGCACGCGCCTGCCTAACCTGTCACTGATCGCCGGTACGGGCGAGAAGGCCCGGATGGTGGTTGCGCCGTTTCCTGACTCCGCCAGTTCGGGTGGACTTTCTATTCATGGCGACACTCATATCTCGGTATCGATTCTGAACGATTCACCTATCACGGTCGACCAGAAATTCTCAGTCCACATACTTTTCGACGATGTAGTGGTCGAGCGAGTCAACTACGCGGGCTCGCTGGGTGGTGAATTGCTGAGTTTCGACTGGGGGGACCTCGGCAGCACTGTCCCGATCACGGCCGGCCTGCACACCCTCAAATTGATTGTCGACCCGACAGGGATCGTCGCAGAAAGCGACGAAACCGATAATTCTTTTGAAATTGAACTGGCATGGCGTGCCGATGCGCCACTTGTGGCTCCAGAGCCGTTACCCACTCCGGCGGCCCCGACCAGGCCATCGCAGGCGCTGGCAAACCTGACCGGGTACATCGCATACGGCTGGGACGCAGCTATTAGCGTGAGCCGGGAAGCCGATGGACTGGACGCGGGCCGAGAAGGGAGTGTGTGGGCTTCTGAAGCAACCTCGATTTCGTATGCGGTCCGTAATATCAGCCCGATAAGTTCCGCCTCGTCAGGAGCATTCAGAATTGACGTCTTCGTCGATGATGAACTGATCAATTCGCAGCTGTTCGCGGCCGGTTCAGACGCGGGCGCATTCTGGATCGAATCGGTGATCGTTCCGTCCGATCGCGTCGCTCCGGGTCAACATCTCGTGAAGATCGTGATCGATCCCTTGCAGACGATCCCGGAAGATGATGAAACCGACAACACAATTGCCCGCTGGATAACCTGGTTGCCGGGTTCGCCGGGAGAAGACGTTCAGGGAGAATTTACGTTATCTGTCGAACAGCTCGATTTGATGCTCGCACCGGTGCTGGCAATGACCTTTATCGATCAGGTCAGGGCGGCCGCGGGCTCGGGCGTGAATTCGACCGACTGGATCCCGGCACTGGAATCGGCCGGCGCGGCGAGTTACTACATGATGACCGGACGCGACCTTGAGGCCGAACGAATAGTGATGCACTTCTTGCCGCACGATCAGTTTGTGGCGGCAACGCTCAATGCCTGCATGAACGACTTCCTGCTGATGTCGTTACCCGAATATGCGTCCACCTACGATTCCTGCCGTGATTTCGGTGGTGAGGTCGGGTTTGGAAAGCGAGTAATTGGCAAGAACCACGTGTACGTAGACCTCGGTGAATCGCCGATCGGCGCGCTGACCACTTATTTCCACGAGTTGGGTCACGCGTTGCAGGACCTGACGAACCCGTCTCTTACCGTAACGCCACGGACTCAAAACGTGAAGTCGCTTCTCGAAGCACAGGCCTACTTGTTCCAGGCAGCGGCCTTGCGGGCAATCGAGGATCATTCAGGTGTTTCGCTTCTGAGGTTCCCGGATATCGCCCCAATGCGGGATTCAGCGGAATTTATCCTTGATAACACCAACGAGTTGTCGGGATCGCGCGACCACGCTCTTGGTTACAAGATGCTGTGGATGGAGTCGTTGGCCAATACGTCGGGCATCGGCACCAACACCGAGCTGCTGAACAACAGGCGACTATCTTCCGCCACGGCTAAGGCGCTGTACGACTTCCTGGTGGCGATGCAGCCCTCGGAGATCGATGCATGGGTGACCAGCATCTTTTCAGTATCGACACGGGCCGATCAGTTCATGGCGATTTCGTTGAGCCGACTCGAGACCGAGCTCCCAATTGCCGACTACGGAAACCCCGATTTGAAAAGGTCGGCTTTCCTAACGCCTTAGACGGTACTCCACGCGGCGATTCACATGCTGCGGTTGTCTCGTGACATTTAGCATTGGGCCGGTGATACTGTTCGGTTGCCGTTTTCAGATACCGGCTTTCAGGCGCTTTATTCCTCCAGGAGATTCCGTTCTTGATTCACGAAAATGTCGAATTCGACTTCTACTTCATAAGGCACGGTGAATCCCAGTCGAACGTCACCCCTGGCATTGCCGCGGGCGTCAACTTCGATGCCCCCATGACCGAGCGGGGGCACAGGCAGGCCGAAGCGGTGGGCAGGCGACTGGGTGATGAGGGTGTGCGGTTCGAGAAGATCTACACGTCGTCGCTCGTCAGGGCCGTGCAGACGACCGAGGGCATGTTGCGCGGAATGGGTATCGAAGACACCGATTTCGTGAAGGTCGACGAGATCATCGAGCGGCAAACTCCGGCGTGGAGGGGCAAGCTGAAGGTAGACGTGATGCCGGTGGAGGTACAGCTGCTCCAGGCGGAAAAAGGGAAGTATTTCAAACCGGCCGACGGCGAAACGATGAGGTGGGTGGAACGCCGGGCATCGAACTGGCTGGAAGATGAGATCACTTTCAATCCCGATTGGTACGAAAAGCCCGGCACTCACACGATTGCGATTGTGGGTCATGGCGACACGATGCGGACCCTGTTCCACTACATCACGGGGATGGACAACCGGTTGCTTATGCGCACCGACATCTTCAACTGCTCGATCAGCAGGTTCAGGTTCGGGAAGCACGGCTGGGGTATCGGCGCGATCAACGATTCATCGCACACGCTTGCACTCGGTGATGTGGGCAGAGAAGACGACGCCGTTTTGGGCAGCACGCCGTAGGGTTTAGGCGTCGGGATCGGAACCGGCGATCCCACCGAGTGCTTCCAGCGCTCCTGGCACCTGGTCCAGCGACGATATTTCAATGGTTGGCAGCGGGCCTTCTCCCGCGTGCAATGAATCCCGGTTGAACCAGATCGAGGCAATTCCAAGATTGTTCGCACCCTGGACATCGCTCCTCCACGAATTTCCGATCATCACGGCGCTGTCCGGGTCGACACCAAGCGATTCGAGCGCCGTCAAAAATGGTTTGGGATCTGGTTTTCCTGCCCCTACATCTCCAGACGTGACAACAATCGAGAAATACCGGGCGAGCCCAGCCTGTGCAAGCTTGAACATCTGAACCGCGGGCGAGCCATTGGTTACAAGGCCCAGCGGATATCCAGTTGATACCTGCCTCAATACTTTTTCAGCTCCCGGATAGGGTTTCAGGCGGCTTATACGCTCCGTCCGATGTCGTTCGATTATTAAATCGCGTAGCTCAATATCTTCTATTCCGTGTTGGGCCAGAACCGCGTCCCACGCATCATGTTTGTACCTGACAATGGTCTCCGAATCGTTTCCTAAACCGTCGTCGGGCAAATCCGGTGGACCCCAGAGGCCTTCCCAGCCTGAGTAGGGGATCGAGCTATACAGATCGGTCTTGCCCCACTGATCCCAGACTTCATCGCAGGCTTCGGCAACCGTCAGCGCCATCAGTTCAGGGTCAGTGCCGTATTTTTCCGTCGCCAGTCCGCAGGCGATGAGGAGGGCCTCTCGTTCCGATTCCATTTCAGGAACGAGTGTGTCGTCCAGATCGAAGAGAACACACTTCAAGCGGTTCATTTTTCTGCGATCCCCAGCAGGCCCGCGTGATAGTCCCTCGAAAGCCCCTGCAGGGCGTGCAGTTCGAGTTTTTCCGACGCCTCGGCAAGCCCCAGCACTCGGAGCTCTGCACGGTCCTTCCAGAGGTCGAGCCGGTTCAGGGTTTCGATTGCGTCGTCGATATCGAAATCGACTTCGATCGAGGTCAGCTTGCTTAAATACTCTTCGATTTCCGCTTTGACCTCGGCTTCCGAGGTTGTTCGCCCGTCGGCCTCCGCGTCAAGGCAGAACCTGTAGAGCAGCACGGCCTCTTTGATCTCTTCTTCGCAGATCATGTAAGAGATCGTGTGAATTGCGCTCCGGTTCGCTCCAAGGCTCTGGAAGTACAGGTGTTTGGCGCGGCTTGAGTCACGATTTTTTATCGCCCTCCGATAGCCCGAGAACATCTTCCAACTCAGTCCCCCCAGCGGGACGGCGATTATCCACAACAGCTGGCTGGCCGCCACCAGGCCCACCGCAAGTATCTTCACAACAAGGGTCCAGACGGCGCCCGCACCGCTGCCTGCCATCACGACCGCATCGCGCAGTCCCATCCGCACGTTTGCGTTCGGCAGTAACGCCTCGACGTTGCGTATCGGAATATCTTTGAACAGCCTCACCTGGACGTTGGCTTCGCCAGAAGGACGAGTGATCAGCGCAAGCCGGTTGAATATCGCTATCATGCTCGTTTCGCCCCGGATGGGGTGCGCGAATGTGCGGTGATTGACCGGCGCGGTGCCGCGACCACGCACCCAGATCGCCATCTCCTCGAGGCTCTCCGTGTCGATCTTCACCCGCATGCCCTGGGTGTTGCCGGCCTCGATAGCGGTTTTCACCTGATCGTCGGAGAGTTGCTCGAAGTTGGCTTTTTCGAGCATGTGCCGGACCTGTATATTCAACAGCTCGAAGTCCGAATCGTCCGGCGGACCGCTGTTCAGCACATCGATCGTTTCACGATCGGGGTTGATCCGCGAGTAACTCCTGATCAGCAGCCTCTCGAACGACGATTTTTCCTGTTCGAGAATGCGGATGAACCAGTTGGCGATCTCGCGTATCTTCGAACTTTCCTTCCCGAAAGTAGCTTCGTCGGCGGCCATGTAGTCAATCAGGTCGTCCGAGCCGACCGGAATGAACCGGTTGTCGGGCCGGGAAAAGCCAGAATCATAGATGTTGGTTACGGCGAACTTGGATTTCAAGAAACCCAGGCCAAGCCGCTTACCAGTCAATCTCGACCTCTCGGCCCGTGCGCGCCGATTTCTCGGTCGCTTCAAACACCTTCAGCACCCGCAGACCGTGCTCCTGCGGAATCGGGGTGTCGGCATCGCCGCGTTCTATCGCCTGGACGAAATCGGTGAACTCATCGAGCAGGCTGTTGGTCTCTTCGATGGCTTCTTTTCGCCATGTGCCGCCTTCTGTATCGCCGATATAGAAGGCGGTTTCCTGGCCTTCTGCGCTGCCGTACTTCAGGCGGAACCTCGCCATGCCTTTCGTGAAGAAGAAATCGGCGCCGTACTCGGTCGCCCCGACCCGCCACGCCATGCGGCTGATAGTCGCCACTTTGCCCGACTTCCAGCGCAGGAAGCACATGGCCGTGTCGTCACAATCGATCTCCGGGTTTTCCGCCCTCGGGTAGGTTACCTGCCCGATCTGCGCACTCACGGTTTCGATATCGTCGCCCATGATCCACATCAGCCTGTCGATCTCGTGCGTGCCGTCCATCTGGCCCATCCCGCCGCCCTTCGAGGAGTCGAGCATCCATGTTGGCCGAGTTTCGGGCTGGTAGGGCTTGTGCCACATGTCGTGCGCCATCACGACCTCGCCGAGCCGTTTTGAATCGACCAGTTCCTTCATCGCCCTCACTGCCGGGTAGTAGCGCTGTGTGTGGGCAGTCATCAGCTTCACACCGTTGGCGTTTGCGGCATCGAGCATTTCCCGTCCTTCGACTGCCGAAAGTGCCAGCGGCTTTTCCATGAAGACGTGCTTGCCTGTATTCGCGGCATCGAGACCGGCCTGGTAGTGCAGCCAGTGGGGGAGCGTGCCGATCACGATATCGACGTCGTCGCGTTCAAGAGCGGCGTGGTAGTCGCTCACAAACTCGACATCCGGGTACTGATCCTGCCAGCGAAGGGCGGCTTCCGGCCGTTGTTCTGCCACGAGTTTGAGTTCGGCGCCGGGCGTCTGGTTCACAACGTCGATATACGAACCACCGATTCGCCCCGTGCCGAGTACTGCCACGCCGACCATCTGCTCACTCGCTTTCAAATATTAAGTAGGTCCGAAAGGTTGTCCCACCGGGCGGCGTTGCCTGTTCAGGGTGCCGATTCGGGATGATTTGGCGCGATTGTAGCCCGTTCGTACTGCTGTGGACGTTTAATGCGAACTAGGCGAGGTGCACTTTGAGTTCTTCAACGTGGTCCACGATGAAGTCCGGGTGCGGAGCGTCGTCGGGAAACTTACGCTCCATGCGAATCCAGGCGGTCTTCATCCCGACGCCGTGAGCGCCGGCGATGTCGGTATAAGGGTTATCGCCAACGAAAAGAATTTCCTTCGGCTGGATATCCGGAACGTCGAGCAGTCGGACCGCTTCCATAAATACCTCGGGGGCTGGTTTGTCGACACCGAACAGCTTTGAGGCGAGTACGAATGGAACGCGGCCGTTGAGACCTGTTGTTTCGACTTTCTGGAGCTGGATTTGGTCGCCATTTGTGACCACGCCCCAATTGATTCCAGATTCGTTCATCCAGTCGACGAAGTTCATGGCACTCGGCAGCATTTTCATGACTTTAAGCATTTGCGTGAAGTAGAACTGGTGGTGCGATTCCGGATCGCCGGTCACCCCCGGCCACCGCTTCTGAATTTCCACAAAGGCTTCACGCGGGCTGGTGGCGTTATAGGGCGAAAGCGTCCAGATGAAGTCGATCGCGTCTTCCCACGACGTCTGGCCGTGAATTGCCTCGTGCCGGTCGTAAAGCACCCTGTAGACATCGTCGTAAGCCGACTTTCGATCGACCAGCGTATCGTCGAGATCGAAAAGGGCTGCACGAAATATTTGAGTAGTCATTCGTCCAATCGTAGTTGTCGCCCAACGCGCCGAAAACAGCGACCTAAACGTCGGCTGGCGAGTTGTCCTCGGCGTTCCATGAACCGATGTAGCGGTCCTGCTGCGGGTCGAACGGCCGCTCGGCAAACACCGATTCGTCGAGGTCGGTCCCGAGCCCTGGAGCGGTCGGCAGTTCGAAGAATCCGTCTTTTATAACGAGTGGAGTCGTCTGGACCGTGTCGTGCCACGGCATATCCCGCGCCGTTTCCAGAATCAGGAAATTCGGGACGGTAGCACAGACGTGCACCGACGCTGCTGTTGCGATAGGGCCGTTCGGGTTGTGTGGTGCGAACTTTATGTATTCGATTTCGGCCATCGACGCGATGCGCTTTATTTCGGAAATCCCGCCTGTGTGGGCGATGTCGGGCTGAATCACATCGACCAGCCGACGGTGCAGAATATCGCGGAATCCGTAGCGGAAGAACAGGCGCTCGCCGGTTGCGATGTCCGTTCGGTGATTGGCGTTTCGCACCTGGTCCATGGCATCGAGATTATCGGGCGGGACCGGTTCTTCGAAGAACAGCAGGTTGAACTCTTCGATGGCGTCGATCTGGCGATTGGCCAGCGAGGGCCGGGCGCGGCCGTGGTTGTCGATCATGATGTCGACTTCAAACCCGAGTTCTTCCCGCATCCCCTTGATCTTCTCGTGCAGCGCGTCGACGACGTCGGTTTCGTAGAAGCTGTTTCGCCCAACAACCCACCCGCCGGTCTTGAAGGCTGAAAAACCCTGGTCGACGGCGTCTTTGCCGCCGCGCAGGTCGGATGCGTGGGTGTAGGCGCGGACCCGGTCTCTAACCGCGCCGCCCAGCATCTTGTAGACCGGCAGGTCGTAGGCCTTGCCGGTGAGGTCCCACAGTGCGATATCGATGGCTGCCATCGCGCTGCCCATCACTACGCCTCCGCGCCAGAACCCGTGACGGTACATGATCTGCCAGTTCTTCTCGATCTCAGTCGGGTCGCGGCCGACCAACCGGGAAGCCAGGGTTTTTATGCCGGCCGCCACGGCCTCTTCGTGTCGCTCGAGCGTGCCTTCACCCCAGCCGTGAACGCCCTCGTCGGTCTCAACTTTGCAAAAGACCCAGTTGCGGTTTCCGCCGTGCATCAGGAAAGTCTTGATTTCGGTGATTTTCATTTTCCCCAGGGGAGCTTTCTTTTTGTTCAGGATTTGATGAGAGTGACGCCGTATCCCTGCCAATCTGAGCCGTGTTCCAGACGGTAATATCGGGGCATTGTACCGACGTGCACAGGTGACTTAAAGGTCTTTTATTTTCGGGTAGATCAGCATCACAAGCGCGACGATGCCAAGGCAGCCCGCGGACAGGAGCATGTAGCCTGCACTCACGCCCCACCTGTCGGCCGCGACACCCGCTGCCAGTCCGGCGACCGGTGCCAGCGCAGTATCGAGCAGGGTAGCGGAGATGATCCGCCCGCGCAGGCGATCGGGTGCCAGTTCCATCAGGCTCGCACTGTTGCCGGCGCGGAAAAGAGTTTGCGATGTGCCAATCCAGATAATCAGCGGGAAGGCCATCCACATGTAGACCGCACCCGAAAATGCCAGCAGCGCCACGCCGTAAGAAGTTGCGGAGAACAACATCAGCTTGCCCTTGTAATTCACGTTGCGACGTGAAGCGATGAACAGGCCACCGCTCAGTCCGCCGATAGCGCCTACCGATTGAATCACTCCCATCAACCCGATTCCCCGGCCGTACTGCTCTTCTACCAGTTGGGGGAGCAAGACGTGGTGCGAGAACCCGATGGCAAGCGGACCCATCCCCAGCAGCACCAGTGCCAGGATGACACGGTGGCGGCCGATGTAGACAAATCCTTCCATCAGTTGTTGGACCGGGTTCCCGCGCGATTTTCTGCGGGTAATTTCCGGGATGGCGATTTTTGAAGTCGTCCAGATCACCAACACGAACGCCATGGCCGCCCAAACGTACGCCCAGCCAACGTCAGTTGCGATGATCAGGGCCGAGATTGCTGCCGGGCCAACGAACCTGGTGCTGTTGATGGCGATCGAGTTGAGCGACATCGCGTTGATCATGTCTTTCTTGCCGACCAGGTTGGGGATGATCGATGTGCGGACCGGTTGGTTCATCGCCATGCCAGTCCCGAGGCCGAACGCAAGGGCGTAGATGTGCCAGAGTTCAATCAGGCCGGTAAGGAGCAATGCCGCCATCACAACATGCATCAGCAAAGTCCATGCCTGGATGATCATCAGCAGCCTCTGCCGGTTGAACATATCGGCGGCCACGCCTCCGAAAAGGCCAAGCACAAGCATCGGAAGGGCCCTGACTACGAGGACGGTTGCTACAGAAGTCGACGAGCCCGTCAATTGCCACACGAGCCAACTGCGGGCCACCATGTCGGCATGCATCGCAGTTGCAGCCAGGACCTGCCCGAACCATAAATACCTGAAATTGCGGTTGCTGAGAGACCTGAAGGCTGCGAGGAAGGCATCGGGCACCAGGCGGGATAATGTACCGCTTGATGTTGGGGTTTTTTGTGCCTGGGTGTTGCCCAATAGTGGTCTCGGGATGGGCGAAGTATATGCCCGCGGGCACCTAGCCCCGAAGCGCCATCCGGAGTGCCTCAGCAACCATCTCCGCCTCACCCGGTTCAAGTGCGACCGGGCTAACGTATATCTCGCCGACCTCGTTGCCCACACCGACATGGATTGATGGATTTCCAGATGCCAGCCTGTCCTGAATGTCACTAGCAGACGGTCCGTCCCAGTCGTCATCGAAGTAGAAGGCCGCGGCGGGACCCTGCCTGTTTGGCGCGCCGTCTTCGATGACGGACCGCACCCCGGCAATGTCCTCTCCCGCGGCAACTATCGTTTCCGACCAACTGCGCCACGTCGCCCACTCGGCTTCGTGGTCCATAGATACGAACCGGTCGAGTGCCGCGAGCAGCCCGGCTATCTCCTCTTTTGCGACCTTGCACGCCCTGCCTACCGATGCGTGGGGCGACATGTTCAGCCGTGCGGCCTCTACGAGGTCGGCCCTGCCTGCCAGGATGCCCGTGGACTGCGGCCCACGCACTCCCTTACCGCCGGAGAAGGTCACGAGGTCGGCACCATCGGCGATGTAGGCAGTCAGGTTGTCGGCCGGGGGCAGCATGGCCGCGGCGTCGACGATAACCGGCACATCGTGCTCATGGGCGATGGACACTACTTCGCGCAGCGACAGATCGCACGTGAACTGCGGGCCGAAGACATATGTAACAGCGGCGGTATTCTCGTTGATCGCGCCCGCCAGTTGCTCTGCGGGACTGCCTTTGCCCTTTCCCCATTCCTTGAGCTTTGCACCGGCAGTCCGGTAGCAGATTTCGAACCCGAAGCGGTGCTTATCGTAGATGAGAATCTCGTCTTTCATGCCCGTGGTGTCGGGCAGCTGCAGAATACGGTCGGGGTCCTGGCCCGCAATGCAGGCCGCAGCCTGCACCAGTAAACCGGTCGATGCACCAGCGACCACCAGCCCGGCCTCGGCACCGGTGTACTTAGCGATTCGCTCGCCAGCCCGCCGGTTCAGCTCGTTGAAGTCGATGAAGGTACCTGCCGCATCGAGCATTGCCTGCTGGACCTCGGGGGGCATTCGGCTCCCGCCAAGGATCGTTACCCAGCTCCTGCCGTTAATGACTCGCTTCAGCCCGAGGCTGTCGAACTGGGCCGAGCCGGTCGAGTTGTCAAACGTCAATTGCTGTTCCCACCTTGATGTATCACTACGGTCCGCCGATCGGTGCCGGTGAGTGAATCGATTGCCAGGCTTCCAGTTCAAGAGTGCGGGCTGTGCCCAGGCCAATGCCGAGGCCCGCCGCGGTTTCTGCGGGAGTGGATGCAGTACCGTTGGCGAGGCCGAGCCTGAGTTCGAGCACACTGCGGTGCGAGTCGGGCAGGGTTGCGACCGCGTCGATTGAAAATTGCTTTGCGATAGCGCCCGGAATCGACCTTGAGTGGCCGTCCGCTGCGCGGAACAGCCGGTCCATCATTTTCGTTCGCCCCATCGCCATCAGGCGCCTGAAGGCGGTATGGGCGACCCGTCGGTTCTTCGATCCAAGTCGGCCAGCGTCGTCCTGCGCAACGCTTTCCAGGCAGAGCCAGCCTTCGCGCGCCCCGCCCGTCCTCAGCCCGTGTACCGCCAGTTTCCACGATTCTTCGTCATTGGAGACCAGCAGGTCTCGCAGTACCTGGACGGCCTTTTGAGAACCGTTTTCCCCCAGGGCTAGTGCCGCAAAAATTCTTTCGCCGATTTTGCGGCTCGCGAGCATGTTGCGCAGATCGGCGATGTGTTCTTCGTCCGACCCGCTGAGTTCTGAGGCCACGCGCCTGAGATGAGCGCCCTCCGACTCGTCATCGGTCTTGCTCAAGGGAGGCGTGGTGGGGTGGTTGGGATTCGATCCGGTTATGTGTTTTTGTTCGGTCAACGCGTTGCGAGTGGGAGGATTGGTGCACGGTGCGTCGAGAATTCTACCTATCCTGCGGCGGAAGACGTAAGGCTTGCCCAAAAAGGGGGCGGAGCAGGGCTTCAACTTTCTACTTGATCAACGAAGAACACTGATTCCACCTTGTGCGGTAGCACCAAGACGATGAGGTGCCAGCCTACTGCCAGTGAAGGGGAGCCGGGAATAGATTGGTTGTGTTCATGTAACTACGGATCCCGCGGGCACGGGCTCCGCAGTCGAGAGAAATCATTGGAGGGCGTGATAATGGGCAAGATTGTCGACTTTTTCGAGAATTATTCGGAAGAAAAGTTTGACGCGATTTCAATACTCCTTGTCGACGACCAGCCGGTATCCCGAAACGTTGCCCGTTCGGTACTCGAACGAGACGGCGCGTGCGAAGTGATTGGCGAGGCCGATGGCGGTGCCAGCGCCATTGAACTGATGGCCGAACTCAATCCCGATATTGTCGTAATGGACGTTCAAATGGAAGGCATGAGCGGAATCGAGGCGACGCGACAGATCCTGTCCAATCACCCGCAGGCGAACATTATTCTGACCAGCATGGGCTCGGATTCCGAGTACCCGATTCTCGCCCGCGAGATTGGTGCACGGGGTTTCGTACCCAAACGCAACCTGAACGTCGCACTGCTCCGCAGTCTCGTTGGTGGCGGACCCTCAGGCGGTTCCGAAGCGTTGGCCGCATAGCTGTTGTCCCCGGCAAAATTTCTCCTGGAAACCCCGATTCGTCGGGGTTTCTGATTTTCTGACGCTTTCAAATAATTGAACCTGCTTGAAAAGAGACCTGTGGCCGTGTGATCTCGCGATGCTGGCGTAAGCCACATGGCTCACCCGGCGCGTAGAAACCCACAACTGCCGTGCGGTTCACATCACTGACCGGTTCCGCAATCCACCAATATGCTTGGCGCACGCGAAGAGTAAGAAATGACCGAACGGGTACTCATAGATCGCAATACCTATGAACCAATCAGCACCTGAACCTGCACTACAGCCAACACTGCCACCGGCCCTGCGCCGGAGCGTCTTCCAGAGCCCGCTGATGATTGGTCTTGTGGCTATCACCGTAATGACCGGAGCGATTATCGCTTTCGGCTCGAGTTTGATCCCCCAGAACACACTGAAGAGCATCAGCCAGGGTCAGATCGAAGATCTCGACAGGTTCGCGTCGGTAATCCATTTTGGCGATGCCGGGATCACCGGTTCAGGTGCCCGTGACCGCCTGGAATCAGCAGTTGGCGCGTCCTCGTTCGATACCCTAATGAAACGTGCCCTGTTTGGCGCGAACGCACAGCGGCTCGATCTCTATTCGACGACCGGCGAACCGCTTTACGCCACGAGCGGCAAAGTGCCGGTGCTGCAGGGGTCGATGCTGAAGGCGTTCGATGACGCGATCAACAACCAGCCGTCGTCGATCCACATGGAACCCGATGCTGCGTTTGCCAAGCTGGGAGTCGAAGCAAACCTGTTACAGACCTACAAGCTGATCTGGGACCAACCGCCCGGAAACGGCGAATCGGCCCGGACGCTGATGGTCGCGGTCATAACCACGAATGTAGGCCGCGATCTGGGTGTTGCTCATAAGAGCGTGTGGCTGATCGCCGGGGTGTTCAACGCCGGAATGATCCTCGTATTGCTCGTGCTCCACTGGGCCTCGGCGCGTGCGCAGAGTCGGCTCGAACGTGCAAACCGGGAACTCGCCGTTCAGAACCTGGCGGTGCGCGAGTCACGAGAGCGCATGGTCCATGCGGCCGACAGCACGAAAAGGGCCATTGCCGAGGAGCTTCACGGCACGGTGCAATCGAAATTGTTTGCGGTTTGGATGCGGCTGATCCAGTTCAAGGACTCGAACACCAACGCCAGTCCTGAGCAGGCGGAGGAACTGGAAAAAATCGCAATAGATCTGGATAACATTCGAGAAGAAGACATACGTGGCATTTCACACCGCCTGCACCCGAGCATAGTCCGGGTTGGCGCCGCGGTCGGGCTGCGGTCGCTTAGAAACTTCTACGAGTCGATGATCCCTGTTGAGCTTGAAATAAATGATGCCGCGGCGCGGCTGGAACCGGCGGGTACATCTGTAATACCTGACGATATGCGACTTGGCGTGTACAGAATCGCCGAACTGGCAATGGGCAACGTAGCCAAGCACGCCAGGGCGACCGTGTGCAGCGTCGGCTGGTCCTACGATGAACTTGATCAGCAACTGGTGATGACGGTTACAGACGACGGCATCGGTTTCGACCCGGCCGAGGTACGTCAGACCGGTCTTGGCATGGTCAACATCGGCGATTATGCAGATGCCATGAACGCCACCCTGGAAATCGAATCGGAACCCGGCCGCGGGACACGCCTGAAACTGGTCATCCCATTCGAGGCCCCGATCACCCTGGAAGAGATGACCGGCCAACACGGCCAGGTCGAGTCGGGGGTAAGTGTCAGCGGTGTAACCGGCGAACAGCCTTCAGCTGCGTAGCTGCGGTTCGCACCTACCATACGACTGGCATATTCCCGCAGGGTGTGTTAAACCATCGGCCATTTTCTGCGGCGAACCATGTTCATAGTATTGATCGAGGCCACTGATATTTCACTACGCACAGGGCTGAGATCCGCGCATGTACAGAGTTCTTCTAATCGACGACCAGCCAATTTTTCGCGACATCATTCGGGCGATGCTGGATAAGGTCGGCGGGTTCGAGGTGGTCGCCGAACGCCCCGACGGCACCCAGGCCCTGGTTTCGTACGAGGAAGTTCTTCCCGACGCCGTGATCATGGACGTGCAGATGCCACTGATGAACGGGTTCGAGGCAGTCGGGAACATCCTCGAATTCGATTCACAGGCGGTGATAATTCTGACTTCGATGAAGCAGGATGTCGAGTATGAGCGACTTGCCCGGGAAGCTGGAGCGGCAGCGTTCTATCCGAAGCGCCATCTCGATGTCGAGGTTGTGCGGGAACTTGTCGAGCAGCGTCACCGGCAGGCGCTGGCGGCTTAGTCCTTCGCGGCTGGCGCGGATGGTCAGCCCTCGTGGGTTTAACCGGTCGCAGCAATTTCTGACCTCTCGCCACCCGCCCTTCGCTGGGCAAGTGCGGAGCCGGCTACCACGAGTGCGGCACCGAGGTAGAGTTCGCCGCCGACCGATTCGCCGAGTATCCACCAGCTGAGCAGCACGCCGAATATAGGCTGGCTGAGCGATATTACGGTCACCCTCGAAGGCAGGTAGCGCTTCAGCAGCCACGTCTGACCAATGAAGCCCAGGCCAGCGATCAGCACACCCGTGTAGAGCAGCGCGACGACCAGCCGGGTGGTAACAACGAACGCCTCATCGGATTCGAATATCAGGCTCGCGATTATGAAGGCGCTCACGCCGAACAACGCCTGGGAGATGAGTAGCTTGTGCTGTGCGATACCCTGGCCGAGCTGTGACAGGTATACCTGCCTGCCACCCAGCAGCACTGCCGACCCGAGTAGCAGCAGGTCGCCCAGCAGGAAGTCGCTGCTGGACTCGGCGAACCCCTTGTAAAAAACCGCGATAATCCCCGAATAGGCAATCAGGGTGCCGAGCGTCCTCGATCGGGACATCCTGTCGCCGGGGACGAAAAAGTGGGCGAACACCCCGGTCCACAGCGGGAAAGTAGAGGTAACGACCACAGCATGGCCCGCGGTCGAGAAATCCTGCCCGATGTTCATAAGTGCGAGCTGAACCGTGAACAGGGTCCCCAGGAGGGCGAGTGGCACCCATTCATGCCGCTGGACCCTGAACGATTGCCGGGTGACAACGGCGTAAATCAGGACGACAACCCCGCCAAGGGCGAACCGCAACCAGCCCAGTCGCATGGGGCCGGCGTCGTCGAGGCCTGCCTTGTTGGCGACCGGGTTGCCAGCCCACATCGTGGACAGTAGCAACGCCAGCGCGCCGGCCCGGGCGGTAAGTGGCCGACGGTTGTTCGGTGCTGTTATGCGGCTGCCGTAGGCGCTGTGCGTGTCTGCGGCGCTATGCGTGCTTGCGGCATTCTCGGGGCCTGCGGCGTTTTGGGGGCCGCCGGAGTTAGCGGGTGGGGCTGCTGCCATCTATGACTATCGCCCGCCAGCGGCCCCGGCAACCAGATCGACCAACCCGGCGACATCTTCGCACCACCTGGTGACAATCACGAGGTTTTTCTCGGGATCGACCACGACGCAGTTCCCTCCGGCGCCCGAAGCCGCGAAGGTCGATTCGGAGGCATTTCGACCGTATCGGACATGGCCCGTATTGAGCCACCACATGTAGCCATACTGGTCGTTCAGCCGGCAGGGCGCAGTCATCATGTCGATCCAACGTTCAGAAATGATCTTCCGATCGCCCCATTTTCCGCGGTTCAGGAACAACAGGCCGAATCGCGCATGGTCGAGCGTACTGATCCAGAGGCCGCCGCCCCAGTGAGCCCCGCCCGATACCGATTCGGTGACCAGGCCGTCGATGTTCACGACCGAGTGTTCGTCATAGCCGTGCCACTCCCATGTTGCCGAAGCGCCAATCGGGTCCATGACCTCGCGCTTCAGCACATCGGGCAGCGGTTCGCCCCACACGGCGAGCAGCGCCAGCGCGGTCCTGTTCACCCGAACGTCGTTGTACTCCCAGTGGCCGCCCGGTTGCATGCGCGTGTCGCGTTTTGTCACCCCGGCACCGCCCATTCCAACAACCGCGAGGTCGCGGTCCCAGTCGACGATATCGGGCTTCGTGTAGAGAGTGCCCTCCCACTCGGAAGTCTGCTGCAACAGGTGCTCCCACGTAACGCCGCGGTTCTGGTCGGTGTCGAAGCCGTCGATGGCTTCGCCGGTGTTACTTTGTGTGATCGACTTACCGTTTTCGTACTCGAAAACAGGATCGGCGGTGCTCTTGATAAGCCCTTTATCGAACGCGAGGCCCGCCATCGTGGCCACATAGCTTTTTGTGGCGCTATACGTGAGATCGACACGCTCGACATCGCCCCATTCACAAACGATGTAGCCGTCTTTCAAGACGACGCCCGCGGGGCGGCCCCGGTCTTTGAACTGGCCGAGCTTTGCGGCCCATTGCGGGGCGTCACCGCCCACGCTTGCATGGCGAATGTCGATCGGCCACTTGATTTCGTTATCGATTGCGAACCGGACCGCCTTGTCGAGAGCGGCCTGGTCCATGCCGAGCGCTGCGGCCTTCGTGCGTTCCCACGCGCCTGTGGGAGGCGGTAAGTAAACTTCTGGTTTCGTCGTCAAATCAGCCGGTTACCTGGCCCTAGTCCTCAAGCCGTTTCAGATACTGACCGAGCCAGTCGAACTCCACGAAATCGACGTATGCATCCATCAGGGCCTTGGTTATCGGGCCCGCAGCCGTGCCGTCGCCGACCTGCCGGCCCTGGAACGACCTGACACCGCATATGCAAAGCGATGTCGAAGTCAGGAATATCTCATCGGCAGTAATTGCATCGAACGGGTCGATGTCTTTGGCAACTACCGGAACGTCTATCCGCTCGGCCATCTCAATCGCCGTCTCTCGAGAGATTCCGCCCAGCACGTACTGCTCTTGCGGGGTGTAAATTACGCCGTCCTTGATCGTGAATATGTTTGATCCGATTCCCTCGGTCAGAAACCCGCGCGTATCGAGCAGGATCGCCCAGGCCTCGGGGTCCTGCTTCTTGACTTCCATATCGGCCATGATCAGGTTGAGGTAGTTGTGCGACTTTGCCCGGGGGCTGAGTGACTCGGGCGGAACCCTGCGAACCGATGGCACCAGCACGTCCATGCCGTCCCTGTACAGCCTGGCCCGCGGTTTGAGGGGCAACGGAGCGCATTCGATGATTACGTTTGGGCCGCCCGCGGTCTCCCACATGTCGCCCCCAACGAGATCGACCCCGCGCGAGACGCGCTGGCCCACCCAGTAGTCGTCATCAGGGCCAAGGAGGTGAAGGTTGGCCTCCAGTACATCCATCGACTTCTCGACCATCTCCGCCTGGCTCATGCCGGGGTCGATATCGACGTACTTGAGCGAGTTGTAGAACCTGCTGATGTGGGTTTCGATCTTGAAGATTTTGTGACCGAACGTGCGGGTCATATCGAACACCGCATCGCCGTATTTGAAACCCCTGTCCCTGAATGGCACGAGGACTTCGGACTCGGGCACTATCTCGCCATTGAAGTAGGCGACTCGTTCGCCCTCTTTAGCTGTAGTCATCTTTGGTTCGTTCCTGGGGTCTTATTCTGGTGCCTGTTGGCCGTCACCATAAGCAGTTCTCGACCCGTCGTTGACGCCACGGTAATTGAACCCGAGCAGCGGGGTTGCACGATGCTACACCCGCCTGCAGGGGTGCGTACAGTTGCGCGCAACATACGGGTGTATATGTATGTATATACAGAGCGGCCAAGATGAAAGAATGAAGCCCTGCAACCGGCACGAGACCTGTCCCGACCTGTCCGAATTCTCGGCGTGCCAATCATCGACGTGTCCCAGAGTTCTCATCATGCCCCGGTTACGGCTGCCCTTCATCACGGGACGGGTATCGACCGGATTCGTACGGTTGCGACTCGCCGGGCAACCTGCGTCGGCTGGTGCAACTGCCCCGGGTAACGCGGTCGAGGCTCCGGCCACTGCGCACGCGGCGACCGCAAACCCGCCCGCCCGCGATCATGCCCGTCGAAAAGAGTGATGAATTACACGGCGCGGCTGCCGCGGACTATCACGCCGAATCTGACGCATCGTTCGAAGCGCCCAGTGCGCAAATCGAGTTGAGTGCCGGCATACGGATTTATACGAGGCGCGGGCAGGGTTTCACGTACGAAATGGAACCCGGATACCCTGCTGTTCCCGGAAGCGGGATGAGAATCCCAGGGAGCCAGTTCAAAAAGGCCCTGGGCTACTGGCCTGCGTCCGGGGGCCTTCCAGGCTTCGGGGCGTCTACGCTACCCCGGTGGTCTGGGCAGTCCTTGCGCCCTGCATGGCGGCTACCAGCGGAAACCTTCGAGCCTGAGGATCTTCTCCCATATAGCTTCCCGGGCCACCTCGGGCATCTCGTGGGCCTGAACGTATCTCACGAGTTCAGTCGTTGCCTTGGGATCGGTCTTCTGGGGACCAAACCCGTGCCTGTAGCGCATATGTCCGGACAGGCCCTGTGGCGTTTTGCAAACTGCCCCGCACAGCACACAGTCGGTTGGTGGGTCAGTTTTTTTGCCGGTGGTGTGCTTGCGGTGCAGCCGGGCGATCAGCAGTTGCGTCGATTGCGGCAGCCCCGACATTCCTGAGAACGACATGAGGGAGTCGACCCGCTGCGCCTTTGCGCGGTCGACGGCGTCGGACCACTCGGCATTTCCGTGCCTGAACCGCATGTGGCCAGCAAGACCCTGGCGAGACTTGAACAACGATTCGCACTGGGGGCATACCGCCTGCGCTACGGGTTTTGTTGCTTCGGTGGCTTCCATATCGATAACGAACTGCGTCCTGAATGCCTCGCCTGCCTATTCGGCCTGGTTCGGGTTGGTTGCGGTATCGCTGAGGTCGATAGTTTCGATGCCTGTCCTATCGGCAACGGGGCCTTCTACCGCGATCCACCACATGAAACTGTTGCCGGTGGTCTGCCCGGGCAGAGGAACGACCTCGAACCGCAGGATGGTTGAATCACCGACGATGAACGTCGCCGGGATGTCGAATGAATCGACTCCGAAGAAGAAGTCTTTATCCGACAGAGTCCAATCGCCAACCTCAGCGCCGTTTGCGAACACCTTCAGTGTCCCGCGCAGCGCTGCGTCGTAGCGTTTCGCTACTATCAGCAATTCGCCCGGGATCGATTTCACTGTGAACTGTTCCGCTATGGAGAACGTGGTGGCCTCGTCCTTG
>Ga0208879_1001808_pt1 | contig 19654 bp, 22 predicted proteins | sample Knorr_S15_td_Bot_FD_185605 | JGI IMG/M metagenome (GOLD analysis project Ga0208879, IMG submission 185605) | Marine microbial communities from Southern Atlantic Ocean transect - Knorr_S15_td_Bottom_ad_5009_LV_A (SPAdes) (version 2) | ecosystem: Environmental > Aquatic > Marine > Oceanic | place... | reverse complement strand
TAATCACAAATGGTGAAGAGGTAGGACTCAAACTTTCGAATTGAATAGTATACTGCTCTTTAGCTAAAAGACTCTCTATTGTTTCTTTTAAAGACTTTTCATCAGCTTCAGACAATACCGAAGGGATATCGTCGCCTTTCTTGATCAGCTTATCGATAGAATCGGCATCCACACGAACGAAAGAAACATTTTCCTTTTCAGCTTCTAACTTCTGAATCAAGTGTGAGATGATAGGGCCATCAAGTATTAAAACATCATAAGACTTCTCTTGAGCTTCTGCGATATAACTGTGTTGCAATTCTTTATCATTCGTATAAAGAATGACCATTTTACCGTCTTTATCAACTTGGTTTACTTTAATCTTCTCGATGTATTCATTCCAAGTAGCGTATTCACCATCTACATTTTGGTATAAGGCGAATTTTTCTGCTTTATCAAAAAATTTCTTTTCAGAAAGCATTCCGTATTCTACAATCACCTTCATATCTTCCCACTTTTTCTCAAAAGCTTTGCGGTCTTCTTTGAACATCTCGTTCAATTTATCGGCAACCTTCTTCGTAATATGAGAAGAGATTTTCTTCACACTCGCATCCGCTTGTAAATAAGAACGAGAAACATTTAATGGAATATCTGGAGAATCGATTACACCTTGTAACATCGTCAAGAATTCTGGAACGATTCCTTCAACAGAATCAGTTACATACACTTGGTTACAGAACAATTGGATACGATTTTTATTCATATCCATATTTTGTTTCAACTTAGGGAAGTATAAAATCCCTGTTAAGTTGAATGGGTAATCTACATTTAAGTGAATATGGAATAAAGGCTCCTCAAAGTTCATTGGATACAACTCTCTGTGGAACGACTTATAATCTTCATCGGACAAATCAGCTGGAGTCTTAGTCCAAGCCGGAGCAGGATTATTGATGATGTTATCAACCGTCTCCTTCACCTCTTTTGCGTCCTCTCCTTCGCCGTCTTTCTTAGTTTCTTCGCGAGTACCAAACTTAATCTCTACCGGAAGGAACTTACAGTACTTATTCAATAATTCAGAGATACGAGCTTCTTCTAAAAACTCTACTGAATCTTCAGCAATATGAAGAACGATGTCTGTACCTCTACTCTCTTTTTCAGTTTCCTCTAAAGTGAACTCTGGCGAACCATCACACTCCCAACGCATAGCTTGAGAATCTTGATACGACTTAGTAAAGATTTCAACTCTTTCGGCAACCATAAATGCCGAGTAGAATCCTAAACCAAAGTGACCGATAATACCCGCAGCACCATCCGTTTTATCTTCGTACTTGCTTAAAAACTCCTCCGCTCCAGAAAAAGCCAATTGGTTGATATACTTTTCAACCTCTTCCTGAGTCATTCCAATTCCATTATCAGAAATAGTAAGAGTCTTGGCTTCTTTATCTAATTTCACCTCTACACGAAGCTCACCGATACCGCCTTTCACTTCCCCTAAAGAAGAAATGGTCTTTAACTTTGAAGTCGCATCCACTGCATTCGACACCAATTCTCTTAAGAAAATCTCGTGATCAGAATACAAGAACTTTTTGATGATTGGGAATATATTATCCGCCGTTACATTAATTTTACCAGTAGCCATAAGCTTATATATTTTTGTTTTTTGTCTGCTGCTCATAAGTCAATTGTTGTGCCATTGCATTTTTGCTGCCAGAATGACGTAAGGCTGTCAGCATTCAGCGATCAACTGTCAGGAAAAAGGTGTTAGGTGTTAGGTGTTAGGTGTTAGGTGTTAGGGAAAAGTAATTTATGCTTATCCCTCAGATAACAATAGCAGTCTAAACCTACTTTTCTTTAAAAATTGCCCACACCAAGATACACAGAGAAAATACTGAGTTTCACAGCGTGAATATTCGATAAATAGGAATCCATTGAGTATATAAAATAGAATCTATATTTAAGAACCCATTTTTTTTAATGGCCTTCAAAAGATCATTTTTCTTATTGTAGTAGATGCTTAGTAAGATTGGGAATCTCCGATTTTATGAGGAGATGACACAACCGCACTTAGCGAATACAAAAGAAGGAGAATGAGGTTTTGTAAGCATTGATTTTTTCGTTCTTTTTGATCAAGCAAAAAGGACAAAAGATGCTTATTTATAAGTAAGTGGAGTACAGACATAATAATGAATAAGGAAGAATACACTTAACAGAATGGTAGAAAAAAGAAGTAATTAGAATTTTAGAGTAGTTAAGTAGCTAATAGAATCCAGTTTACACTCCCCTCTCCTCTAACAGGAATCCGAATAAGCTGTTAGGTATTAGGGAAAAGTAATTTACTGCACATCTATTTCGTACCTTGAACGGCTTAACGATCAACAATCAACAAATGACTTCAAAAGTAATTTACCAAGGTGGGCTAAGAACTCAAGCCACACATATACGTTCTGGAAACACCATCATTACAGATGCTCCTATAGACAACAAAGGGAAAGGTGAAGCCTTCTCTCCTACCGATTTAGTGGCAACAGCATTGGCATCGTGCATGATTACTATTATGGGTATCAAAGCCGACGAGATGAATATAAACATTGAAGGTACTATAGCCGAAGTAGAGAAAGTTATGGGTACTGAACCTCGTAGAATAGCTCAGGTAAACATCCTTATTAAAGTTCCTATCTCTGCTGATGATAAAACGAAGAAAATCTTGGAAAAATCTGCATTAACATGCCCAGTTGACAAATCGTTATCGGAAAGCATGATTAAAGACGTGAAATTTGTGTGGGCTTAAGAACAATACTTCCTTGCTCTCTTAAATTTCAATTGATGAAATCGGTAACCAATCCCAAAAGAAAACTTGGGAGCGTGATAGAAACTCTTACTAGCAAATTCTAGTAGATAGCCTACATTTAAAAAATAAGCCCAGTTCGATTCTCGAAAAGTAGAACGGTCGTAACCCATTGAACAACTCGTTTCGAGAGTAGCAGTATTCTGATCTATTACTTCTCTTTTGTGAAACAACTTTCGCTTGTATGCTCCTGAAATAATCGGCTCTAAATAAAAGCCTTTCGTTCCTTTTTTCTGATAAGAAAAGGCTAAAAAAGGACTGAATGAAGAATAATTATAAGGAGCACTGCTACCCGTCAATTGCAAGCCTAATTGCAAATACATAGCTTCGTAATACTGACGGTGTTTATTATTCAAAAGCTCATCTCTTGAGGCTTCCCAAAGTGCATTTTTTATTCCAATCTGAAGACCTTGTTCGATACTCGAAGAGCGAAAAGAGAACTCCACAGGCAAAACCTTATAGGTAGCAAGTGGCTTGTACGATTGTGCTATGCACGAACCACTACAAGTCGCTAGAATAATAAATAATATGTTTGTTACAGATCGCAATTATACAGCCGACTGATAAAATCTTCTCCAAATTCTCAATCCAAAACCAAGGGTAATCAACCAAGCAAAAAGCTCTAACCAGTTAGGGTTTGAATTATACCCGAAAAAACCTTTTAAGAAGGTTCCCACAGAACCTTTATCGTGAAGAATATGAATATACTTCCCTTTGCTTTCGTTCAAGTTGTAAAACAAATCTGAAGTACCTTCAGCCAATTCAGCTTGAGGAACCAATATATTCCAAGGTCTTGTAATCTCCGTTTTCGACTCCATTCCGAAGAACTCTAAATGATCACCTTTTACCACAAACTCTTCCATTTCGTGCGAACCATAAGCCACCATTCCTGCAGCAAATAACACCAAGAATAATGAAGTAACGCTAAAGAAAGGCTTCAGGTTAATGCGTCGCCCTTGAACCACGATTAAATAACCAATTAAAGAGGCTAAAATGATACCAGAAAAGAAGCCGAAATAAGAAAATTCTATTTGCAAACTCGAGCCAAATAAGAACATCACGGTTTCAAAACCTTCTCTCAAAATAGCAAAGAAAACCAAGATGAAAATACTCCATTTACTCTTGCTATCAGAAGCATCGGAAGCCAATTTCTCTACAGCGTCTTTCGATGCCATAGATTTAGATAACCAGAACACCACATAAAGCAAGAAACCGGCTGTAACGAACATAAACACAGACTCAACGAGTTTGGCAATCGATTCGTTTTCGATGCTTGCATTCACATATTCTAAGGCAAAAGCAACACCTATACTAGCGACAATAGCTGCACCTACGGCAAGCCACATTTTCTTTATCTGTGCGGTAAGATTAGACTTCGATAAAAAAGTATAGATAATTCCCACAATTAAAGCGGCTTCTAAACACTCGCGAAAAGCAATAATAAACTGATTCATTTTTTAGATTTTAACTTGTAAACTTAAATAACAATTTCTCTTGTCCGAAGGAATGATTCCTGGACCCGGATAACCTGAAGCTCTACGCGTAAAATACGATTCGTTCAACAGGTTATTCACCCCCGCTTCAAGACTAAACTTACCCTGATGATACTTCATTGACAAATCCATTACAGAATAAGCCGGTATTTTGCCAAACAAGGCGTTAGGCGTAGGAGTTACCGTATTTTGAGCATCAGCAAACTGATTACTCGTATGAGAGTACAATACCGAACTTGTGAAGTTTTTATATTGAAATTGCAAACCTAACTTCACATTCAAGTCAGGGTTCAACTCCACCTTATTTCCGATCAGAGCTTTTTCTTTACTGCGTACATAAGTTCCATTCTGGTAGGAAGTATTTAAGAATACATTCAACTTGTGATTCTCTAAATCCGTAAATGTCATCAACACATCCCAACCTATATACGACTCCAAACCTAAGGTTCTAGAATCTCCAATGTTGGTACTTAAACGATAGGAAGTCCAAGCTAAATTTTGGTCTGGTGCATCCTCGGGTGTATAATACTTTTGAAGGTAACCTATACGATTAGAATAATCTAAATAGAACAGACTCACATCATACTCAACGGCAGACCAAACCTTTCCTCTTAACCCTAAATCTATATTGAAGCCATTTTCATCTTCCAACTCTGAATCTACTACAATATTAGAGTTGATAACTTGCATATCGTTGAAGTTGATAGCGCGATAATTCTGTGAAAAGTTTGCATAAAGCTCTCCCCCAACAAAACACTTATAACTCCCTCCTAAACCTACAAGAAAAATATCTCTATCGAGTTTATTCTCACTCGTTGTAAAATGTAAACTATCGTTTACCACAGCATGGAAATAACCTTCAGATTGAGTAACGATATGATCGTATCTGAAACCAGGTGTTAAAGAAATACAATCGTTAACACGAATTAAATTCTCAACAAAAAAGGCCTTATTAAAACTCGGAAACTTAAAGTGAGAACCATAGTTATCAAGCTTATTGTCGAAGCTGAAATTTGCTTCAGAACTAGAATCTGCAGCCCCTTGATTTTTCACGGTAAAGCCTTTATAAAATCGAATCCCGACCAATAATGCCGACTCGCTCTCCCCAATAAAATAACGGTGAATCAATCGTGTTTCATTCCCTATATTATCAAAAGTCGAAGTCAATAAATCTCTATTGGGCCTCCAAGCCATAATCACCGAATCAGGTACATATTGCGTATCCAAAATTCCAAGCGCATCTCTGCTCGCCCAAAGACCAAAAGTTCTGGAATTCAATGCCGTTCTACAGTTGAACTTATAGTCAACATTGAAAGCCGCGATATTCCAATCTACTTGAAACCAATTTCTAGAACGGAATGAAGTGTCAGGATTCGTAGCGAAATTAGCATCATCGAGACCTCCTGGTTGCTGAGCTAAATAATCCATATGCGTATATTCTAAACCTAATTTCAGTTTAGAATTAGCTTGGTACTCAGCAGAAACAAATGCGGTTTGAGCTTCGGTATTCGAATTTGGACGCCACCCCTCTCTCCTCTTCTTCTGGTAAAAGCTATAGTAATTCCACTTTCCTTTACTTCCGCCAAGACTCACAAAACGGTTCATCAATTTGTACGAACCGAAAGACTGACGCGCCACCATTTCGAGAGGTTTATCAGCACCTTTTTTCAATACAAAATTCAATAAGCCACCAAACTGTGTTCCGTATTGCAAGGAAGCAGCTCCACGAACAATTTCAATTTTATGTATAGCTTCGGAAGGTGGTGTATAATAGGATTCTGGATAACCCAATGCATCTGCACTGATATCGTACCCATTTTGACGCGTATTAAAATTAGAGGTGCGATGTGGACTCAAGCCCCTAGCACCAATTTCTAACTGCAAACCTAATCCATCACTTTCCCATATGTTTAAACCGGGAACCTTAGAGTAAACCTGACGCGAATTATTCGTGGCTTTATTCGCCATAGAATGATCCATCAGAATCACTTCGTTTTTCTTAGATGCATAAATAGCAGTCCCCTCAACAGATCGCAATCGAGTAATATTTGTCTGACTTGCGTGTCGTTCTATCAGCTCTACTTGAGAAAGCTGTAAAACATCAGATTCTAAAGCTATATTAAGATGAAGTACTTTTCTCTTAAGCTTAAGAGATTTCTTAAAATCTTTATATCCTATAAAAGAAACCTCAAGCTGATAAGCTCCCGCCTGGAGCTCTGAAATCTCAAATCGCCCATCGGCATCACTAACCACACCGTTCTCATCATTCAATTTAATGTGAGCAAAGGGAATAGGTTCAGAGCTACTTGCATCTACAACTTGTCCCTTTAGGGCATGCTGTGCTTGTGCTGCAAAAGCACAGAAGAAAAACACGATATGTAAAAACCTTAGTTTAGGCATATTAAAAATCTAGAATCCAATCTTTATGTTTCAAACTGTCTTCCAATTCAGCTAAATTTATTTTAGGATCGATAAAAAGCTTACTGCGAGAGCCATTCAAAGTCACATACACCTCAGCGTTGATGATTGGATCTTCCAATCCTCTCGACTCAACTTCCTGTTTTATAATGTGCGCATACTGTAGAATTAAATCGGGCTGTGTAGCCATCATCTTTTCTTGTGTAGCGGTCAAAAACTGACTATTATCTACCTCACCTCGTTTTCCGGTTTTGGGATCTGTTACATAAAAGAACGCCGTACCCGCTTTCTCCATCAACATCACACGCCAACTAAAACGATAACCTTGCTCTGTCCAAAACAAGTTGCCTGGATAGAGCAAATAGCGAAAAGGAAACACCATTTGAAAGAACATGTACGTCAATAAAAAGCCTGTTAAAACCTTCTTTTTAAAGCCGTGCAAAAATAGTGAATTATACTCGATTGCCTCTCTTTCTTTTAGCTTTAATCTAGACTGAATAAAAACAATGATTTTCTGATGAAAATCAGCCGAGAAAAAGATCAAAGTTGCTAGAATCATAATCCATGGAAACATCCCTATTGGAAACATGAATCCGGTAACAACATGAAAAACAACTAAAACAAAATACGCCAAAGGCCTACATCGTTTCGACAACAAGAAAAAGACCACGGTAAGATCAAATACACAAGCCATCCAACTAAATGAATAAGCAATCCATTTTTCAGAAAACAAAGCCCCTATTATTGGCCAGTGCGTTTTCGCCTGCAACCATATACTCATAGGCATGGCATCAAATAACCAATCGTAATTTAACTTAGCTATACCCGCAAAAAAGTACACTAAACCGACTTGGAATTTAACACTCGCAATCGTCCAATTTGGAACTTTATCTACTGATATAGATGGCCTTCTCCAAACATCAACCGACAGCGATCGATGTGCAGGCAAAAAGCACATCAACAAAGCCACCAAACTGATGAAATAATAGTGATTCAGGTAATTGGTGATATCAATCAGTTCTACATAGGTAAAGAGCATAAAATAAATAATAGTTGCCCACCGATAGTACAAACCCAAAGCAATAAACAATGAAGAAATGATGAGAAGAACAAAAACGGTATACATACCCATTTCGCCCATGGGCTTCACCCATTCAAATCCGTAATAATGAAAAAAATTGGCGGGCTGAATAAAAAGGGTGTCAATCCATCCCTTAGCCCAAAAACGCACAGCACTTGCCATCATCATCAAACCAAAGATGATGCGGAAAATCACCAATGGTGCTATGCTCGTTTCGGCATAAAACCACTGTGACAATTGTGAGCTATATGACTTAGGTTTAGTCACCATCGGAATCGGTTAAAGTAACCGTAACAGAAAGATAAGACCGCATATCATTTTTAATCATCGGAACCATCTTTTGCAATTCATTTGAGACTTCCTGAACTTCAGATATATTATTGGTAATCTCAAAAGGTAAATCGTTTGAAAATTGATTAATCGCCTCTTTACATATAATAAACTGCTCTTGTACCGCAATCGCCAAATCGCCATCTACAACAGTTGACTGCGCATTGTATTCTTTTAATTTTTCAAATATCCCTACGCCGTCAACACCATTCTCGCCAATACCTAAAAATATATTTTCTAGAGCTATTAAATTAGCTTCCATTAACAGGAATGACATTTTACTGTAACGACCTTCCACTAAGTCTGTATCTGTATCTAAAGGGATACCAAATTGAGTTGCAAACCCTGAAGGCAAAGCAAATTTATCTCTTTTAAGTTTTTCATAATCATATAAAAACTGATTAAACAGTAAACTTAAAGAACTGTTTTGGTCATTTCCTTCTGAACCTATAAAAGTGCTTCTGTAAGAATCCCAAGCACTCACAACTTCATTTACTCTACCTAACATATCGGCAAGGCAATCTTGCATATATATAATGCGCGAGACATCTGATAGTTCTATTAGTAAATCGCTTTGACTAGAATGAAAAAGAAGGTAATCTAACGCAGGTAAGCCCTTAGCTTCGTAGTTAGAAGGAAAGGATAAATTGTATTCTCCTACCTCAATATTCTCCTCAACTCGAAAGCTGTTGGTAGGGAATGTATTACAGTTTGTTCGCAACAGAGCTGAATATTCTGCCGCTGGCCCAAACTCAAAAACCGAAATAAATTGCCATGAAAGATAGGCTGCTTTAAATTGCTCTTGAAGTGAAATCAAAGTCGAAACATTAGAGGCATCAAAGGTATTTAGAGACTCTTCTAAACCTGATAAATCTGATTGAAACTGCGCATAACGCGGAACAACCATATGGTCAGCTACATTCTCAAAAAAGTCGCTGTACTCCACATTATCCTGCTCTTCATATGGATCGCAAGATGCGAATCCCATTAAGCAACAAACGACAATCAGCGATAGTGTAAATCTCTTCATAGTTAAAAAAGTCACCCGTTTTCGCAGGTGACTATCATTTAAAATATTCTTAGTAATCAGTAGCATTAGTAATACCGAAAACTGCTGCTAAACTCGTGCGAGCCGCGTTAATCATCTCTGGTGTTACTTCGTATAAATTAGTTCCTAATTCAGCAATAATTGCATCAACATCGCTTGCAGTAATACTTGCTTCCGCGTTGTACTTCAATGCAGAAATAAAGGCAATAGCTTCAGACAATTGGTGATTCCTCAAGGCATCATCAGCAACATCTTCAATCGCACCGTTCAAATAGTGAAGGGCAGCAGAAACCGGAATCATCTCCCACTCAGCACGGATCATTCCGATAGCCTCATCGCGTTTATCGTAATCTGTATGATCAACTGCAGCTCTACCTAAGATAAAGCCATCTTGCATTAAGTTATCGATAGTCGACAAGCCTCCATTGATGGTTTTCTTAGCATACTTAGCCCAAAACACACCGCCATCAGTATTAGCAATAGAGAATTCTGTTGGAGCTCCGAAATAACCAAACGATTCATCCCAGTGGTGTTGCATATCTGTATACGCACCTTCCTCAAGGGTAGCTACATCATTATCAACGTCCATCTTAGCATCACTTAAGTAAACCGAAGTTCCTTGATAATAGAAACAAGCACCCATAATACCTTTAGAAATCAATTGGATTGGCTCAAAACCATTTTCGTTGAATAGGTATGTTTTCTCACCATTCGAAGAGGTAGTAAGTGTACCCGTTAAAGATAAATCAGCTAACTCATCTATCAATGCTTCGATAACAATTTGTTGATCAGCAAAAGTTTTACTTTTCAACTGCTTCGTTGGTTGTGCTGCAGCAAAAGATTCTGAAGTCCACGTATAAGCTTCGTTAGCAAACATAGATTTAGCAGTAGCAGCATCTACAAACTCACCGCTGTTAGCAATCTTAATATAAGATTCTAATTCAGCTAACATATTCAAGCGATCTACCTGACCACCATAACTAGCATTTTCGAAATTGTATGAGCTTGGAACTTCGTAATTACCCCCCTTGTCTTCTGGTTCACATGATGCTAAAAATGCCATTGATACAATAGCACTAAATTTGATACTCGTTTTGATGATCCCCATCCCTTTTGAGTTGTTATTTTTATTTAGACTTATTTTAAACTGCGAGGCAAAACTATATGATTATTTTAATTCTCACAATAAATTGCTACTTTTATTTGGACTGAATATAAATAAGGAGTACACCAACTAAGGCATTGATTTCTGGAGTGAAACAACCAATACTCGTTTAGAAAGCAGGGTAATCAAGCCGAAAAACTACTTTTTATTCAAAAAAAATCCTATACCTTTATACTTACTAGTGTTTAAAACACATTCATACATTAAAGACTATCGCATGAAATCAGTAATTATATCATTATTTACACTCAGCTTATTATTTATCATCAGCTGCGGATCAAACGAAACGCCTACTATAGTAAAAGAAACAGCCACACACAAAATTCAAAAAAAATGGGAGGTATTTACAATTAACGCAACAGGAAACACCATGCAAGACATGATGTATGACCTAAAAAACATCACTGTAAAGGAAGGCTCTTGGGTTAGAGTCATATTAAAAAATGACGGTATTGACCCAGCAATGGTCCACAATATTGTATTTGTGAATTACGGAACGCGAAAAGAACTTGCTCAAAAAGCTTTCGAGGCTGGGCTAGAGAATGAGTACATCCCAAAAGACAGTAATCTTATCGCAGCCTCAAAATTGGCACAACCTGGCGAAACAGTAATCTTAGAATTTAAAGCTCCTGCGAAAGGAAATTATGAGTTTTTCTGTAGCTACCCAGGCCACTCACAAAAGATGAGAGGTTACTTTTTTGTAAAATAGAATACTAATATATGCTGGGATTATATTTCTCTGGGTGTTTAGGAGTTTTCTGATTAAAAAACGCCTGAATTTCAGTCATATCTTTTTCAAAATCACCACTCAATTCAAACAAAGGTCCGAAACCTACCTCTTTCTTTTTAAAATCAACGAATCCCATGATTAAAGGAACATTTGCACCTTTAGCAATATGATAAAAACCCGTTTTCCATTTTGGGACCCACGAGCGTGTGCCTTCAGCAGGAACTGCAACAATCATTTCATCACTCTCTTTAAGTTGTAAAGTCATAGCCTCTACAATACCGTGGCTTTTAGATCGATCAACAGGCACTCCTCCAGTAGCCTTAAAGAATAGATTCATCGGGAAGAAAAACCAACTCTTCTTAATGAAATAATGAAGCTTTAAATCAACTAAGCTAAAAGCCGATAAAGCGAAGGGGAAATCCCAGTTAGAAGTATGTGGCGCACATACCAATACCGCTTTCCTTACACCAGACGGCAGTTCACCTACCATCTTCCATCCCATTATCTTAAGGAAAAATTTACTCAAAAACTTCTTCATCGGAGAAAAAACTTGGTTTAAATCCTATTAAATATACGGTATCTACAGCTCTCGTAAAAGCCGTATACAACCATCTTAAATACTCCTTATCAACTGTAGGCTCAGGCAAATAGCCCTGTTCAATGAAAACATTCTGCCACTGCCCACCTTGCGCTTTATGGCAAGTAATCGCATATGCAAACTTAACCTGCAAGGCATTAAAATAGGGGTCTGCTTTGATGGCCTGAAAACGTTTGTATTTTGTTTTGATATGCGCATACTCACGCTCTACAGATTTGTACAAACGATTGCTATCCTCATAACTTAATGAAGGTCGATCTACATAAATACAATCCAACAGCAAATAAGTCTCAAATTCTGGCTCGTCTGGATAATCCACTAAATTCACCTCTGCTTTGGCAAACCTAAATCCGTGACGCTCTTCAGTTCTCATAATTCGCTTCACCGAAATTTGATCCCCATTAGCTATAAAACCAGCTTTCGATTCTTTTGGCAAACAAAAATAATTATTCTTCACCACCATCAAGTGATCACCTCCCGTTATCTCATCTTCGTACCAAAGTATACGATTTCTGATTTGCTGATTGTAAACATTTGCTCGCTTATTAGACCGTAAAACCACGACCGAATCCTCTATCGACTTACTGGAGTACGCATCATTTAAGGCATCTTCTAACTCATGCTTCTCTGCCAATCGAATAACATCGGGATACAAATCGAAAATCGGGCTGTAATTAATCTGATCCGTATCTAAAAGTTGTCGCAATGAAGTCGCGTTACTCAGAATCCCAGATTCAGCAGCTTGACGAACAACTTCCTTAAGTTCCACATGATGAACCTCTTTAAAATAGCGCATTTGCAACTCTTCGGGTATCAAAGCTGGACTCATAGTTAAACCTACCGGAGGTAACTGTGCCACATCCCCAATGAGCATCACCTTACAATTTACGCCTTGATCGGCAAAGCGAATCAAATCGTCTAACAGGGCATTGCCCCCAAAAGCGTTATCCGTTTGGTTCCCAATCATTGAAGCCTCATCGACGATATAAATGGTGTTGCTGGCCTTATTTTTTTGAAGCTCGAAACTTAAAGAGCCCCCTTTCATTTTTGGATAGTAAATATGCTTATGAATGGTGTAGGCCTTGCGATTGGTATAGGCACTAATAACCTTTGCCGCTCTACCTGTTGGTGCCAACAACACCGTCTTTTTATTAAACGTTGGTAAAGACTTGATGATCGTACGAATCATCGATGTTTTACCCGTTCCAGCGTATCCACGCATCACAAAAATTTGATGTGGATTGATATCCAAACAAAACACAGACAAAGCTTTTATGAGTACAAGCTGGTCTATAGTAGGGTCGTGCGGGAAATGCTGAACCAACTGCTTCTGCAGTTCTTTATTTTTTAGTGTCAAAGTCAAGGCTTCAAAGATATGCATTCAGCACCTTGAAAAAAAATGAGATTCACGTAAAAAAATTGTAGATTTGCCCTTATTAAAGATAGAATAAACGATGGAAAAAAATATTCGCATTGGACTTTGGATACTTGTAGTAGGATTGAGCTACGCTCTTTATACTGCTATCATGAACCCTATTCAGTTCAATAAAGAAAGAAAAAAGCGTTCTGCCGACGTTATAGAAAGACTAAAAGAAGTTCGCAAGGCGCAAATTGCATTTAAAGAAGTTAATCGCTATTACGCGTCTAATTTTGATGAATTAATTCCTCTAATCGACACGGGAGTATTTACAATCGTGCAACGTCGTGATGAAGAATTGAAATTCTACAATAAAATTTATCGCGAATACCAATTAAAAGACACGACTTACATCGATACTTTAGGTTTTGCTAGTATTAAAGATTCTATTTTTGGTGCTGACTACAACATCAATAAACTTCGTTTAATCCCTCATGCAGAAGGGACAGAATTAGAACTTAGAGCTGGTAAAATCAAATCGGGAAGCCTTACAGTACAAGTTTTTGAAGCAAAAGCTCCAAGAACAGAGTACTTAAAAGGTCTAGATAAAGATTTAGTGAAGAATGCTGCTAAAGATTTATTAGTAGGTTCTATGACTTCAGCGAAAATTAACGGTAATTGGGAGTAACATAAAAGCTACTCTTAGTCATATCGACCCAAATTTGGAACTGAATAATTCGGCTTCCTGTCATTTATCCATCCAAGTTAACTTGGATGGATTTTCTTTTGCTATTCTCAACATTCAAGAGCGAAAATATATTGCTTTGGAGTGTTACGACATACAAAACTGTTCTACCTATAATGATTTAGCAGAGCAGATAGATAAGATTATCATGCAGCAAGAAATGTTGCAACAAAACTTTACCAGCACATCTATCAGCATTGCTCACACCTTAAACACGCTTACGCCTAAAGTATTATATGAAGATGTAAATGGCAAAGAGATTCTAGGATTCAATCAGTCTTTATTACAAAATGAAAAAGAAAATAGTGACTGGTTAAATTCCATTAAAGCTTACAACTCCTATATAATTCCAGAAGAATTAGAGCGTTGTTTCAACAAGCATTTCCCTAATCACATATGGAAGCACGACAGTAGTATCCTAATCGAAAGCTTACTACATCAATTTAAATTACAAGAGGGAAATCAAATATACTTATCAATTCAAAACACCTATTTCGAATTGATTGTCCTGGATGGTAAGAAGTTGAAATTCTTCAATAACTTCGCGTACAAATCAGCATCCGACCTTCTTTACTACCTATTATTTACCTGCGAGCAAATGGGTTTAAACCCCGATAAAATTCCACTAATTATTTCTGGTGAAATTGAAAAAGAATCGGAAGTGTACAAAAGCCTATACAAATACATAAGAAACATCAGTTTCATCAACAGAAACCCCAACTATGAGTACAGCTTTGTATTCGATGAAATTAAAAATCATTACTACTACAAACTATTGAACCAGCACCTATGCGTATCGTAAGTGGAACACATAAAAGTAAAAGAATTACTGCCCCTAAAAACTTACCTGTTCGCCCTACAACAGATATGGCAAAGGAAAGTTTATTCAATATCTTAAACAACGATTACTATTTTGATGAAATTCGCGTGCTCGATTTATTCAGTGGTACAGGAAACATCTCCTATGAATTTGCTTCTCGAGGAACGGAACAAATCCTATGTGTTGATGCAAACTTAAATTGCATTCGATTTATTCAGAAAACTGCAGATGAGCTAGGCTTCAATGCGATTACTACGATTAAAGCTGATGTTTTTGAATTTCTTGAAAAACACAAGAATGAACATGATGTCATTTTTGCCGACGCACCCTACGGATTAGAAGGTTTAGATAAAATCGTTGAAATCGTTTTTGCTAAAAAACTACTTTCTATTGATGGGGTTCTCGTACTAGAACACGCTAAAGAACAAGATTTCTCCAATCTTCCATTTTTCGCACACAAGAGACGCTATGGGAATGTGAATTTTAGCTTCTTTGAATGGCCCGAAAAGGAAGAAGATAATGATTAATGAACAATGCTCAATTTGTAGTTCCTCATTATTCAAGGTGAGACACAAATGGTATATCGCAAAACAACAATATACCACGCACTTAATACTTTGTATCTTATACAGCTAAAAACATTCAATCTTTAAATTAAACTATGTCTAGAATCGCATTTTTTCCTGGATCATTTGACCCGATTACTAAAGGTCACGAAGATATCGTTCGCAGGGCTATCCCTATGTACGAAGAGATTATTGTGGCTTTAGGCATCAACTCATCTAAGAATTACATGTTCTCATTTGAACAACGCTTAAAGTGGATGGAAGACACTTTTACAGATTGCCCAAACATCAAGGTAGTCAGTTACGAAGGCTTAACGATAGATGCTTGTAAAAAACACAATGCACAATTCATTCTACGAGGATTGCGCAACTCTAACGACTACGAATACGAAAAAAGTATCGCAATGATGAATCAAGCATTAGCTCCAAACATCGAAACAGTATACTTAAACACTCGACCTGAATGGGCTGCAATCTCATCAACCATCATCAGAGACATCATTAAAAACCAAGGTAATTCTGCAGCTTTTCTCGCTTCAGGAGTTCAGCTATAGATGTATAAGTATCTTCTATATAAGTCAGATGTTTCTGCCTATCAGCCCAAACGACTTCCGTAATCCCCTCCTCTAACTGAGGTTTTAATTCTTGTTTACTAGGACAAGACATAGCGTACCAATACGATTTCTTAAGGATGTTATCACCTTTATGAAAATAGGTGTGATAGCTCACACCCAAAAGCTCACCTCTATCAATATCGCGAACAGCACATTCCTCTTCAACTTCACGTACTGCGGCATCTTCAACTTTCTCACCCAGCTCGACTTTACCTTTAGGTAAATCCCACTTTTCATTCCTACGAATCCACAAAACTTCACCTTTTGGATTCCTAACTACACCACCTGCAGCTTCAATTATTTCATAACGCAAACAAAAATCTTTCCACATAATATCTAAATCCTCTCCTACGAGAACAAGTAAAGTACAAAGTCCTTTTTCTAATTTAGAAATAGCACTCGACATGCATGAAGAACAGGAATACTGCTGAATCTCAGCTAGTTTATAGACCGGTAAATCGACATTCGAACTACTTAAGATTAATGCTTGGTCGTTTATAAATATTCTATACATTTGCAAAATGATTTTAGACAAGGATACAGCGAAGAAAACCGCCGAATTTCTATTGCAAATTAAAGCAATAAAATTACAACCCAGTAATCCTTTTACTTGGGCGTCGGGATGGAAATCTCCAATTTACTGCGACAACCGTATTACGCTCTCTCACCACGCAACGCGAACTTATATTCGCGAACAATTGGCAGATGCTGTGGTTGAGCGTTTTGGGAAGCCAGATGTGATTGCGGGTGTAGCTACAGGAGCTATAGCACACGGTATTCTGGTTGCTCAAGAGCTCGGACTTCCATTTGTGTACGTTCGTCCTGAACCTAAAAAGCACGGTCGTAAAAACCAAATTGAAGGTTTTATTGAAAGTGGGCAAAATGTAGTTGTTATCGAAGATTTAATCAGCACAGGAGGCTCTTCACTAAAAGCTGTTAAAGCGTTAGAAGAAGCAGGCTGCACGGTTAATGGTATGGCTGCAATTTTTACGTATGGATTCCAATTAGCTGACGATAATTTCAAAGAAGCTAAATGTGATTTGATTACACTAAGTGATTATAACAGCTTGGTAGATCAAGCAATCGATACCGGTTATATTTCTGATGATGAAATTAATGCCCTAAAGAAATGGCGCGAAGCACCGGATCTATGGCAAGGTTTATAAAATTCTAAAAACTGTTCGAAAGAGTAGTTTTTTTTTGCTTTAATTTTAATCTAAAAATTAAAATAACTTAACAATTGGAACCAAATGTAGATATTCGCTATATTCATACCTTGTTAGGATATAAGCACCCAAAACAACCACTGTATATACCTTTGTTTCTAATTAGAGTTTGCGGAAAATTAAAAGTCCAATTGACAAAATATGGAGTCGCTAAACTGCGATGACTAAGCGAAGTGAGAAAATTAACTAGAATTATATAAAAGCACTCTGCGTTTACACAAACGTTGGCATTCATTATAGCTACAAGTCACTTACAATGCGTTTCAATTCTTCTACATGCAATTCAAATGCACTTCTACCTTTAGCAGTTAAATGAAACCACCTGCGCGCTCTCATTCACCTTACTTTTTTTTTGCTTGATGTAACATACATCCTCCAACTTCTTAATGTGTTTGGATAATACTGAATCACTCACACCTAATTCTTCTCGAATCACCCGAAATTCAACTTGGTCAATAGGGGAAAGCAATGCACAAATCTGGAGACGGTTTGGTGCATGTATTATTGTGTCAAATTTTGAATTCGCCATTAGTTCCTATCTTCTTTAAATTTGTTATTGTATGATCGGTACGTATCAAACACCAAATGCCAATTGTAAAAAAGGACCCTATTACAACGGGAGCCCAATTATATTCAAAATGGCTCTTCAAATACTGACCGCTAATTATTGCTAAAAAGTAAAGCGCGATGATGAATACAAGACTAATAATTATAGTTCGCTTTGAAAACAAGATTCTTTCCGCTACTCCCACAGATTGGGTCTTATTAATTATTGCTATTACCATCATTACAATTAATATGATTAGAATCGTATTGTAAGTTCTAATCTCAGCACCCAACAATGCAATTTGAGTTCCTATTAGTATTCCTAAAATAGCACCAAGCCATATTGGAGTTGGTACGACGCGTTTTAGGCCTGCGTATTTCATTTCGTTAATTGAATCAAGTGCTTCCTGAGCCTCTTTGGGTTGAATTTGTTTCTTTTCTGTCATGATATAAATGAATTATTAATGAGTTGTTACTTTCCGAAACAAGACCTACAAACTCAGTGATAGTAGATATTAACAAAGATTGGGTGACTCATTTGAGACCTCTTTGATAAAACCAAATATAGATTGTGTTAAATTCAAGAATTAAATATGCGAAAAAAGGTCAAATGATATTCAATTATCATTTGACCAATAAGGCTCCCCTTGTAGGTTCTCGTTCAAACCGCTTTTGGGTAGATTTGAAAAAATTTAAGGAAAAATAAACTAGATATTGCAACTCATGTCAACCCCACAACACATAGGAGATTTAATTTTACCATGACCATTTGGACATTTTGAAATTTGCACTTCATTACCATTATCTAATTTAAGTATGTCATTAACTAATGGAGAATTGCACTTACCACAAGTTGCATTAACACTCATACCACATTTTTGACATTTGTAAGTTTCCATACTTTTTTTTTTAGAAATTTAAGAAAAATATTTCTTCAACACTAACAAAGCCAAAACTAATAAAAGAACTTGACCTATAAGGCTCCCCTTGTAGGTTCTCGTTCGAACCGATTTTGGAAGGATCTTAAGAAATTTAGAAAATGAAAAAGCCCCTTGTTGAGTAAGGGGATTTTTATTTCATGAAGACATATGTATAAATATATTATTACTTATTTTTTCTGAATGCTTCGCTCACACCATTTGTATGAAATTCATATTTCCAGTTTAAATCTAAACATAACTCTGTTGCTTCATAAAAACTATAACAAGATGATATATTTTTTGCGTTATAATCACTAAAATAATATACATATGTTGATTTACCACTAGTGTTCATTTGTTTCTTAGCGTGTTGTAATATTTGTTTCTCATCATCTTTACTATATGTGTAAGCAAAACATCTAAATTTATCAGCTGACTTATAATATCCAACTTGATTAAATTTAACCGCATTAGGATTTTCTTTCTGTGAATTTCCGCCACAAGAAAAAAGAAAAGGCAAGCAAAGTAAAGTAAGAAGTAGTTTTTTCATAATTGTAATGTTTAGGAATTAAATATATGAAATAAAAAAGGTCTAGTAATTTTTAAAAATAACTAGACCTGTAAGGCTCCCCTTGTAGGCTCTCGTTCGAACCGCTTTTGGAAAGATGTGAAGAAGTTGAAAAATTGAAAACTCACTCAGATAAAGTAGGCTGCAGTTCAATATTTAATTCGTTTCTCAATTTTACCATTATCATAGACATAAAATAGAATCATTCCCTTTATATGTTTTGTATGTACTCTCCCTAAAACATCAACCATTTTAAGCAATTTATTTTCTTGATTTCGAACCTCTTCCAATCCAATTCCATCTTCATAATCACAGGCATCGCCTATACCATTTGAGTCTATATCTTCTTGATTTGGATTGAAAATATCAACACAGTTATCTTCTTCATCACATTCACCATCAAAATCATTTATACAGTTACCACTACAATCATAAATCAATTCTGAAAATATACATGAGCTATCATCACATGTAGCAGTTAGGAATCCCGGAGACATTGACCATGTAAAACCGGAAATGATTGACCACTCCATTGTAGTTAATTTATATTGTCTGAAACGGTGATATGGTTGAAGTTTTGAAGCTTTAATTCAAATAAAAATGAC
>Ga0208879_1001807_pt1 | contig 19656 bp, 22 predicted proteins | sample Knorr_S15_td_Bot_FD_185605 | JGI IMG/M metagenome (GOLD analysis project Ga0208879, IMG submission 185605) | Marine microbial communities from Southern Atlantic Ocean transect - Knorr_S15_td_Bottom_ad_5009_LV_A (SPAdes) (version 2) | ecosystem: Environmental > Aquatic > Marine > Oceanic | place... | reverse complement strand
TTCAAGTAAATAACGTAGTTGCTGTTTTAATCGGATGTAAGCGTTTTATACCACCTCCCTTCGGCGCCGACATGGAGGAGTCCATTTGCCAGATTGAGATTGAGTCGGGGGAAACCGACTTCGTGGCACGGGTAACGTCCAGCATGGGCGGTGCACGCGAGATACGGAGCATCCGCTTCGATTCGCTGTTGAATCTCCTGATGTCCGAGCTGCACGCCGAGTTCGAGCCCGACCTTCGGGGCGAGGAAACCGAGCCCGATTACTGATGGGCTGGCTCGCGGTAGCCGGGGTCGCCCTCGGCGTCGCGGCCGCCTGGGCTGTGCTGCGCTACGCAGCACGGAAGCGCGGTGGGCAGCGGCCGACGCTGGGCGAGCTGATGTTCCCGGTGCACCACACCGACCGCAGGCAGGACGACGAACGCGAGGATTAGCGCAGTCTAGGGGTCGTTTGGCAGGGATGCTGGCGGCTGTTTGGCGCAGAGGCAACCGTTAATTATCCTGCAGGCTCACGGCGGCGGATGCGCCATGACGTGCTCGTGCTGTCCCTGCTGGGGCTCGCACTGCTTGTCGCCGCCGGTTCCGAGGCGGCTGCCCCTGAGGCCACTATTTTACAGATTGACCCACAGGAGGTCAATAGGGACTCCGGTACTCCAATCAATTTCGATGGACAGTTTTCCGACGGAGATGACGATCAACTCGAGTTCGTTTACTGGAATTCATCAATTGATGATGTCATTCATAGCGGCTCCGCGTTTTCTGATCTAAGCTTCCAGCGTCAGTCAGGTGAGTTCAGCCAAGGCAACCACACAATCACACTAGTAGTGAAGGCTGGCGGCGAGTGGAGTGCGAACGGTGCGAACGCGACAAGTTGGCTTAACGTGACTGGACCGCCTCCACGTAACCCGGATGCAAGCGTCAGTATCAACCCACCCACGGCCCACCAAGGTGAGGAAGTCAGTTTTGTTGGCTCGGGCACCTATTACGACCCTGCCACCAGTATCGTCGTCTACGAGTGGTACCTCGACGATGAATACTACGGCGGCGAGATGACATTCTCCGACAGTGGCATCAGCGTTGGGGATCACACGATAGAGCTGATTGTCGAGGACAATGAAGGCCTGCGCAGTGAACCAGCACAGGAGCCTTTCCAGATCCTGCCACCAATCCCGCTGGCGCACCTAGACTCGATTGACCCCAGCCCCGCCAAGGTGGGGGAGGTCATCACCTTCAGCGGCCACTGCACCGGGTCCAGTGGCATGGAGGAAGAGTGCAACGAGTACCGCTGGGACATCCGCTCGGATACTGACGGCTCGACGCTGTTCAGCCTGTACGGCGCGATCGTCACGGTCGACAACCTCACCGAAGGCGACTACGAGGTGTGGCTCCGTATCATCGACGGCAACGGCACCGTGTCGTCGTGGGTCTCCGACTCGCTCAGCGTCGGGCCGCCCAACAAGACACCAGTGGCGACCATCACCATCTCGCCCGACCCGCTCCCAAGTAGCGCTTTTGTGCCAGAGTACTACCAGTTTGTCGAAATCACTTTCAGCAGCGGTAGCTCGAGCGACTCCGATGGTAACCTTGTCGGCTGGCGCTGGTGGTTCGACGGCGCGCTGGTCTCGACTAGTCCCGACTGGGTCACCACTTTCGACAGCCTGCGTGACGGGACGGTGAAGCTGCAGGTGATGGACGACGACGGGGTCTGGAGCGGCAACAACTCGCGCCAGTTCCGGATTGTCGCCAATACTGCTCCCACTGCCGCAATCCTGCTCACGCCCGCTATGGCGGTCGAAATCGACGCACTGGTGACGCTCAGCGGCAGTGGAACTGACGCCGAGGGCTACATCGCCGGCTGGGAGTGGTCGCTCGACGGCGTCGTCTTCGCGACCACGCAGAACGCGACCGTTAGTAGCAACATCACTGGCGCACACGCCGTGATGCTGACCGTGACCGATGACGGTGGGCTGCAGGCGAACGCCAGTGCTAGTTTCACGGTCAAGGAGCTGGACATAATCGCCGAAAAATATTTTGACGTCTCAGTCTCACCTCTCAACGCAGCTATAGGTGAGGATATCACGATTGACCTGACAGGGACTACGGGTCCGGTGGAGGAGTTCGAAATCAACATTGACGGTGACATCACGACGACGCAGGACCGCACGGTCACAATCAGCTTCGATGCCAAAGGCACCTACAACCTAGATATCACTGTTTGGTGGTCAGACGGAACGTCTTTTGACCAGAACCGCGATTTCTACACCACTACGGTCACCGTTACCAAGTCTGGTGGGGGTAGTGGAGGTGGTGATGCTGGCGGTGACGATGATGGCAGCATCGACAGCGGTGGTGGGCTACCCGGCCTCGGACTGCTGGCAGCACTGGCCGGCCTCGGGCTGGCGGCACGGCGCAAGCGCTGAACATGTCGCAGCTCCTGCAACAGGACCGCTACATCATTCGCGAGAAGTTCTGGAAGTTCTTCGGCAACAAGCTCTGGCTACGCGACGAGCAAGGGAACCTGCACGGCTTCTGCAAGCAAAAGGCGTTCAAGCTGAAGGAAGATATCCGGCTCTATGCCGATGAATCGATGGCTGACGAGCTGCTGAAAATCAGTGCTCGCAGCATTATCAATGTGTGGGGAGGCTACGATATCACCGACTCACGCAGGCGGCGAATCGCTCGGTTCAGCGCGCCGCAAGGCGCTGAAGTCAATCCTGCGTGACAACTGGACGCTCTTTGACCCCGCAGGTAATGAAATTGGTTCATTGGTCGAGGACAGCGCCGGGATGGCATTGGTCCGCCGTTTCATTCCCTTCGGCGCGCTGGTTCCGCAGAAATTCCACATCGATGTGGCCGGTGCGAGCCAGCCAGTCACGTTGCGGCAGAAGTTCAACCCCTTCATCCGGCGACTGGTCGTGGACATCCCACCCGGCCATCCGCTCGACCGGCGTTTCATCGCCGCGATTGCGCTGCTCATCGCCACCATTGAGGGGCGGCAGGGTTAGAGATAAGACTTCTCTTCCCGCAGCCGCCACGTTATCAGCAGCAGCCAGCCGCCCATGAAGAGCTCGCTGCCCGCCAGCGCGATGAATAGCGGGCGGTTAGCGTCCGGCTCGTCCAGCGGTTCCTCCCAGCTGGCGACGACCCACAGCTGCTGCCACTCGACGCTACCGTCGCCGTAGGTCGCTGTGCAGGTGACGTTGTAGGCTCCCGCCGCGTGGATGACGTAGCTCACCTCGCGCGAGGAGTTCCAGCGGCTGCCCGGCCCCGTCACGTCGCGGCCGAAATCCCACTCGACGGTCGCGTCGGCCGGCGCCAGTGCGCTGAAGATGACTTCGTCGCCAGCTTCGATGAAGAGCAGTCGGGCCTCGCCGTTGGCGCTAGCATCGAGTTCGCCTGTGGCGGCCGGAAGCAGGAATAGCGCGAGCAGCAGCAGGGTGCTACAGCTGGACCTGCCCATACTCGCTGGAGAGCTTGCGCGCTTCCGTCTTGCGGCATTCGCCGCAGAAGAGCTCGCCGTCGACCACTTTCAGGTGGTCGCGGCAGCCTCTGCAGCGCGCGCCGACGACACCGTCGCGGCCTGACTTGGTGTTGAGCTTCAGCGCCGGTTTGGTTTCGTCAACCCGCGCCTGAACAAGGTCGTTGACGCTGTAGACGTCGTTGGTGTTGGAAACGTAATCCTCGGACATGCGCGCGACGTGCAGCGAGCCCATTACCCAAGTGCCGACCTGACGTGAATTGCCCTTGACGCGCACGACCTCGATGGTCACCATCGAATCGCGAACCGACTGGACGCGCCCCAGCACCCGGTCGCCGGCACGGATTTCGAGCGGTACCGAGACAGCTGGCTTCACCCGCAGTTCGGTGTGCTCCTCGTCGCGCACCAGTTCGCCGGTTAGCGCCGCGAACAGCTCGCCGTCGCGCTCGTAGACGCCCGGTCCGGGCATGTATTCCATCGCACTCGCAAGTCGGTCTCCCGGCAGTGTCAGGCTCATCGCGCGCCGACCGGGTGCAGGTGATAAAGGGTTCCCTCGACCGTTTTTCGCTCGCGTGTGTGGTGTGGCATGGTTCGCTCCAGCTTCAGGTCAACAGGCCACGCGCCCGCGACGGCACCGCCGAGCTGCTCGACGTAGCGGCGCAGGAAGCGGTCGCTGACCGCCGACTGGAGCGACCAGACGCTGCCGGCGGTTGCCAGCGCAGCACGCAGGAAGGGCCGGTCTGCTCCCGCTCTTTGAGCACCCCAGGGGGGATTCATGATGACTGTATCGACCTGCTGCGTCCAGTTCTCGACCGGCTCGCAGCGCCATTCGACCTCCAGCTCCGCGTCCGCGGCTGCCTGCCGCGCGACCGCCAGCGGCGCCTCGTCCAGCTCCACGCCTGTAACTTGTGCGCCGAGGAACGCCGCGCCGAGCGCCAGCCGGCCAGTGCCGCACCCGAGGTCGGCGACGCTGCCGGCGAGGTCGCCCGCCTGCCAGGCGCGCTCGAGCAGCTCGAGCGCGCCCTCCGGCGGAGTCGGGTACTGCTCCAGCTCGCGCTGCGGGTCAGGGAAGCCGGGAATCGCGCGCAGCAGCCGGTCGAGGCTAGCGCGGGGGAAGCGGCTCACTCTCTAACAAGGCGCCAGCGACCCACCCTGGGCTCGAAAAATGACCCTTCAGTCTTCATTTTCTCAAATAGTTTTTCAGCTTTGGTGCGGGAAACACTTTGTTCTTCCATGTAATCCAATATCTCCAGTTTATCGGCGCCTTCGTCACCCGATTTACGGATAAAGCGCGCCATCAGCCTCCGTGGGTCCTCCTTCTGGTGCCGCTGCTTCGCGGTCAGGCCGGTGAAGGCCATGTCGATATCGCCGTGGAGCGTGATGGTGAGGAACAGCGTCAGCATCTCGATGGCGCGGTCGGCGTTCTCTGGCCCGACGGTGTGCGAAAGGTGCATGCGCGCGTCCGCCTCTGCCAGCCGGATTAGCGACTCAAGCTGCCGCGGAGTAATCGGAAACACCTGCTCTTCTTCCTCGCTGCGCTGCTGGTAAGACCTGCGCATCGAGGTGTAGTGGTCCTTCAGCTTCTGCTGCGCTTGCGATGTCATCACTGGCCGCAGCTTGCGCGCGTAGCCGACGTAGAGCCGCAGCAGTTCACGCGAAATCGGCGGCTGGAGCTCGCGTTCCACAAGCTCGGTATCGGCGCCACTGCCGATCAGCTCGCCGGCGCGGTGCGACTCGAGAATCCGTGTCGCCAGTTCGGCGTCACGCTTGGGGTCGGGCGTGTCCTGGATTATGAAGAAAATATCGAAACGGCTCAGCAATGTAACGGGCATATTCACCTGCCCCGGCAGCGGGCGGGTCTTGTCGAAGCGGCTCCCCTTGGGATTGGCTGCTGCGAGCAATGAACACTTCGCGTGCAACTGCGCGTTGATGCCGGCCTTGGCAATCGTCACCGTCTGCTGCTCCATCGCCTCGTGTATCGCCGAGCGGTCATTCTCATCCATCTTGTCAATCTCGTCAATGCACGCCAGCCCCCCGCTCGCCAGCACCAGCGTCCCCGCCTCAAGCGTCCAGCGCCCTTCGCCGAACTCGTCGCGCACCGCCGCCGCGGTGAGGCCGGCCGCCGACGAGGACTTGCCGGTCGCCATCACCCCGCGCGGCGCCAGTCGCGCGGCCGCCCGCAGCAGCTGCGACTTGGCGACGCCGGGGTCGCCCATCATCAGCACGTGGATGTCGCCGCGGATGCGGGTACCATCAGGAAGATGCTTGTCGACGCCGCCGAAGAGCTGCATCGCAATCGCCTCTTTTTGCCACTTCATGCCGTAAATCGAGGGCGCTATCGAGTTGATGATGCGCTCGCGCAGGTCGGGGTGGCGCGACAGCTCGAGGATTTGCTCCATGTCCTCCTCGGTCGGCACAAGATTTTCCGCCTCCGCTTCGCGCTCGTCAATCGAGTGCGCGTAGAGGTAGATGTCGAACTCGGTCCGCGCCCGTCGCCCGGTATACTGCGTACGCGTCCGCATCACTCCCACGACCGCAATCCGGTCGCCGGGACGCGCCTGCGCCGCGAGTGAGCTCTCGGCGAAAATTGTCAGCCGTTCCGGCTGTGCGCCGGGCGGGAGGTCCTCGGGGAACTCCTGCAGCTCCAGCTTGTGCGAGTCGATGAACTGCGACTGCTCCTCGCGCAGCTGAAATTCGGTGCACTTGCACCCCTCGCCAATGCACTTGTTCGGCTCGCGCAGCGTGAAGAAACCCTGGATGACCCGCTGCCGGTGCCGCTCCCAGTTGCACTCGAAAAGCCCCACCTCCATGCGCGGGCGGACCGGCAGCGACTTGCGCACCAGCCCCCGCACCTTGACCATGCGGTAGAGGTGCTCCTTGCGCAGGTCCCGGATTTCCTCCTGATAGAGCTGGTCCGGGATTTCGAGTGGCGCAACGTCGAGCGTAATCTCGGTGCGATGCTCCTCGCGCACGCGCTCCTGCGCCTCGTCGCTGATGAATTCTTTGACAACTTCGCGCGCTGCCTTCAGCGTGTTCTCGAGGTTCCAGAGCAGGTTATTCGAGAGCCGCGGGTGGAAGTCGGTAACATCTTCCCATGTGACGAAGACTGCCTTGTCGCCCTTGGGATAGACCTGCGCCACAGACTCAATCTGGTCGCCGTAGGTCGGCACCCGATCCAAGTCGATACCGCTGCCGCCGCAGACCGGGCACTTGCGCCCCCCGTCACTACTGCCATTGCAGGCGGAGCAGCGCGGTACCGGGACGCGCACGCCGTTGATGTCAACCGGGCGGAAACGGGTGTCCTGGAAGAAGGAGCGCCAGAGCTCGACAAGTTCTTCATTGGGAATGTCGCGAGGCAAGGACCGACCTGATATTAGCGGGTGTTAAAATGTTATCCGGTTCACCCGCCGAACATGCGTCTGATTAATCCTTTCGGCTTGGCAGCCTCGATGTCGGACAGCACCCCGATGCGCCCATCCTTGGCGACGGTGAAGTTGGGATTAATCTCCAGCGCCTTGTCGAACGCTTCCAGAGCGCCCGACAGGTCAGCCTGTGCCTTGAGCACGGTACCCTTGTTGACCCAGGTGTCGACAACATTGGAGTTGAGCTCCAGTGCATTGTCGAATGCCGCCAGCGCTTCTTCGTGCTGGTCGAGCCGGTAGAGCAGCACGCCATAATTGCGGTGGAGCGTGTCGTCCTTGGGGTGCATCTGCACCGCATGTTCAGCCACCTTGAGCGCCTCCTCCAGCCGGTCCTGCTCCATCAGCACGATCACTAGGTCGCCGTGCGCCTCCTTGAAGTCAGGCTGCGCGTCAATAGCGCGCTCGTAGCACTTGCCAGCGTCCTTGTACTTATTCAGCAGTTGCAGCGTCTGCCCCTTGTTGTACCACGCCTCGGCATCCTTAGAGTCGATGCGTAGCAGCGCGTTCCAGCATTTGTCGGCCTGCCCGTATTTCTTCAGCTTGGTCAGCAGTACTCCCAGCGCCTTCCAGTTCTCCGTGTCCTTCGGCGCGCGCTGTGAAGCCATCTGGTAAGCCTTGATGGCCTCTTCATAATCGCCGAAGACCTCGAGCACGTCGCCTTTGCCCTTGAGCGCCTCGGCGTTGTCGGGGTTAGCGAGCAGGGCGCCCTCGAAGGTAGTTCGAGCGCTATCGATATCGCCCTGCATGAACTGCACCTTGCCCAGCTCGACCTTCATCGACATGTTACGGGGGTTGCTGCGCAGCCCTCCCTCGAGCAGGTTGGAGGCCCCCTCGAGGTCGCCGTTATAGAGCAGCTTTGCGAGTTGTTTCCGCCAGTTGACTTGCGCCATCAGTTACACCGGGCTGAATGTGAAAATACGTACATCCTCACCTACTGAGTCTTCTTCCACGCTATAAGGATGTTGCATGATGCCTTTGAGCACGCCCGCAATACAGCCAGAGGTGAAGTTGCAGGGCTCCGAAATCCCGATAACGTTTACCTCAAGCAGGCTCTCCACTTTGCAAACCACCCTTTCGGGAGTCGCCTCGAGGACGAACAGCAGGCCGAGGCCCGCTTCGGCCCACGCCCGATTGAGCAGGGCGTCGATCTGCCCCGTGTCGCCCGAGTAGTTGGCGGCGAGGCTCTCGCCGACGGTTTCGCCACAGCGGAAGAATGCCTCCTGACCCTTAATCAGGCCGAGCCCCTCAGTCAGCTCTTTCCAGAGCGTCTTGAGGAAACTGCTCGGCAGCACCAGGATGTCGGCAGTCTGGGCGCCTATGTCCGAGTCGTAGAAGTCTTCCATCGGGCAGCCGCCCGTCTACCCTATCCCCTCGACCATCCGCGAAGCGATGCTCTGGAAAGCGTCATTGACGTTCCGGCCATCCTTGGCAGACGTGAGGAGGAAGGGTGCATTCAGTTTGTTGGAAACTTCCTGCATTTCCTTGTCACCGAAGAGCGCCTGGTCCATCAGGTCACACTTGTTGGCGAGCAGTACGACCGGGATTTCGCCTGTTACCTGCATCAGGGTCTTAATCCAGTCAATCGTTGCGAGCAGTGTCTCGCGGCGGGTAATGTCGCAGATAATCATCGCTCCTTCAGCGCCACGGTAGTACGCCTGTTTGACGTTGCCGAGCGTCTTCTGGCCGGCAATATCCCAAATCATCAGCGTCACGTCCATGTCAGGCTTCGCGCCGCCGGAGCGGAGCGGAACTTCCTTCTTGACAATCTTCGCGCCAATCGTGGTCAGGTACTTGTCGTCGAAGGCGTCAATCACGAACCGCCGGATGAGGCTGGTCTTGCCTACGGCAGGGTCGCCGAGCACTACTATTTTTTTCGAGATTTTCTTGGCTGCCATCATGGTTCAGGATCCTCTTTCGGCGCTAGCCCCGAGTCGTATTTAAGGATTCAGAGCGGTTGGCAGCGCGGGCAGGAGTGCGTCCCGCGCTGCGCGACGACGCTGCGCTCGACCGCCGTTCCGCAGCGGTAGCACGGCTCCCCCGTGCGGCGGAAGACCTGCAGGCGGTCGCGGAACCGCCCCGGCGCGCCGTCCGGGCCAGCGAAGTCCTGCACGGTCGTGCCGCCCGCGGCAATCGCGGCGCGTAGGATGCGGCGGATGTGCCGGTGCAGCAGCCGCACTTCGCCGACGGAGAGCGAGGCGGCGGTCCGCAGCGGGTGGATGCACGCGGCGTGAAGCGATTCGTCGACGTAGATGTTCCCCAGCCCGGCGAGGAAGCGCTGGTCTAGCAGCAGCGGCTTCAGCCTCGCCTGGCGGGGGGCCAGCATCGCCTCGAAGCGGGCGGCGGTGAAGTTACGCGAGAGCGGTTCGGGGCCGAGGTGGCCGACCACTTCGCTGGCGCGCGCGACGAGCCAGGCGCGGCCGAACTTGCGCATGTCGACGAGGCAGAACCAGTCGCCGCCGTCGAGCCCGAACGCGACCGTAGTCCGCGCCGGCGGCTCGCGCGCCACCACCAGCCGGCCGGTCATGCGCAGGTGGACGACGAGCCAGCCGTCGTCGAGCCGCAGCAGCAGGAACTTACCGCGCCGCTCGAGCCGTACGATGCGGCGGCCGGCGACCGGTAGCGGGGTCGCCGCGGCGCGCGGCCAGCGCACTTCGGCAGCGGTGAGGCTGCGCCCCTTCAGCAGCGGCGCGAGCGCGCGGCGGCAGGTCTCGACTTCGGGCAGCTCCGGCACGCAGCCGCAGGCGGGAGCGGTTTTAATCCGGCCCACCCTCACGTCGCGTGCTGAAAGTCTACAACAGCGCCAGCCGCACACTCGAGGAGTTCGCGCCGCGCGAGCCCGGCAAGGTGCGAATGTACGTCTGCGGACTGACGGTCTATAACGACATGCACCTCGGCCACGCGCGGAGCTACGTCGCGTTCGACGCCATACGGCGCTGGCTCGAGCACTCTGGCTACGCGGTCGAGCATGTCCAGAACCACACCGACATCGACAACAAGATTATCGCGCGCGCCGCGGAGGAGGGAGTCGCGCCGGCGGAGCTGGCCGACCGCTACATCGCGCGCACGACCGCCGACCTGGCTGCGCTCGGCGTGCGGCCGCCGACGGAGATGCCGCGCGCAACCGACTATGTCGAGCAGATGGTCGCGCTCATTGCCGACCTGGTAGCGAAGGGGCACGCCTACGTCGCCAAGCCGGCCGAGGGGGCGCTGGCGCCCGACGTCTACTTCGACGTCCCATCGGCGAGCGAGCAGTTCGGGACGCTGACCGGCCAGTCGCTCGATGAGCTCGAGGCGGGTGCGCGGGTCGCGGTCGACCCGCGCAAGCGCAACCCGGCCGACTTCGCACTCTGGAAGGGCGCGCGCGAGGGCGAGCCGTCGTGGGAAAGCCCGTGGGGCGCGGGCCGTCCCGGCTGGCACATCGAGTGCTCGGCGATGTCGTTGGCGCTGCTTGGGCCGCAGTTCGACATCCACGGCGGCGGGAGCGACCTGAAGTTCCCGCACCACGAGTCGGAAATCCTGCAGACCGAGTGCCACACCGGAAAACATCCGATGGTGCGCTACTGGCTGCACACGGGATTCCTGACTATCGACAAGGAAAAAATGTCGAAGTCGCTCGACAATTTCTTTCTCGTCCGCGACGTCCTGCAGCACTCCAGCGCCGAGGTTGTGCGTTTCTATCTCCTGAACGGCCACTATCGCTCGCCCATAGACTTCAGCGACGCGGCGCTCGACGAGGCGGCTGCAGCCCACGACCGGCTCGCCGCGACGCTCCACCGTTACCGTGCTGCCGCGGCGAGCGCCGATGTGTCCCCGCAAGGCGCTGCGGCAGGCGCACTGCGCGACGCGGTCGCGACCGCCCGCGCCGACTTCGGCGTGGCGATGGACGACGACTTCAACACCCGTGAGGCGCTCGCGGCGCTCTACGGGCTGGCGCGCGAGGCGAACCGGCACGCGCCCGAGTCGCTTGCGCCGGAGTTGCGCGACGCGGTCGCGACCGCCCGCGCCGACTTCGGCGTGGCGATGGACGACGACTTCAACACCCGTGAGGCGCTCGCGGCGCTCTACGGGCTGGCGCGCGAGGCGAACCGGCACGCGCCCGAGTCGCTCGCGCCGGAGTTGCGCGACGCGGTCATCGTTGCCTTCGAGGAACTGGGCGGTGAGGTGCTGGGACTGTTCGCGCCCCGCGAGAGCGCGGGGCCGAGCGATGCCGAAATCGAGGCGCTGCTCGAGCAGCGCAAGACGGCCCGGGATTCGAAGGAATGGGCGGAGGCGGACCGGATACGCGACGAACTCGCGGAGCAGGGGGTCGAGGTGCAGGACACGCCGGACGGCGTCCGCTGGCGGCGGGTCTGAACTACTTCTTCGCAGCCTTTTTCTTCTTCGGTGCCGCCCTCTTCTTGCTCGCGGTCTTCTTCTTTTTCGCCGGCGCTTTCTTCTTCTTCGCTTCCTTCTTTTCCGGTTTGGTACCTTCGTAGCTCTCGATGAAAATTATCTCTTCCAGGTCGGTGTGCTTGCGCAGCGCCGCGACGACGCGATACTTGGCCTGGAACCAGGCCGGTTCGAACTTGCAGCGGTCGGGGAGCGTGATTTCGGCGCGCTTGCCGGTGAGCGCGATTTCCGGCTTGTCGCCTGCCGGGTATTCCATGTCGAACAGCGCCGCCACCTTGGCGTCCGCCTTCGAGACCTTTGACTTGATGGTGAACTTGAAGACCAGCTCCTTCCCCGCCAGGTGCTGGTTGAAATCGACCCGCACGCGCGCGCCGTAAATCGCGACGAGGTGCGCATGCCGCCCCTCGATTTCCAGCTCCTCGCCGGGGTAGCCCTTGGCGTCGGGGCAGGTGCGGCTGAACCGCGTCCGCGACATGGTCTCGATGAGCTTCGGGTCACGCTGGCCGTACGCTTCCTCGGGCGGCAGCGTCGCCTCGCTCGCTTCGCCCACCTTTGCCTTCTTCAGCGCTGCCTCGAGCCCGGGCACGAGCCGCCCCTCGCCGATGATGACCGTTATGGGGCCGTAGGGTCGTCCCTCTTCGTGGGTGCCGGCGTCCTTCGCCGCTTTCTCGAGCGTCGTGTCGAACAGCTCGCCGTCGGTGTGCCCCTCGTAGTCGAGGGTGATGATATCGCCATCCCGCATGGCGGCGCGTAAATGCGGCCGTATTAAGCGGTTGTGTCAGCGCGTCCGCTTGCGCGAACCGGTTTCGCGAGCACGTCAGGGTTAAACACGCCGCTCGCTGCGCCCCTCATGAAACCGCGCCCGCCGCGCTCGATGGTCCTGCCGCGGATGGTAGTCACCGGCCCTGGCGTTATCGAGCAGCTGCCGGCGGTCATCGCCGAGCTGCACCTGCCCGAGCGAGGGCTGCTGGTCTGCGACGCGGTCACTCGCTCCGTGGCGGGCGACCGCGTGCTCGGCTACCTCGAGGAGGCGGGCCACCCGGTCGCGGTCATCGAAATCGACGGTGCCAGCATGGAGGAGCTGGCGCGTGTCGAGGCGGCCGCCGAAGGCTGCGGCTTCCTTGCCGGTGTGGGTGGTGGCCGCCCGATCGACCTCGCCAAGCAGGCGGGCTACCACCTTGACCTGCCGTTCATCTCGGTCCCGACCGCGGCGTCACACGACGGCTTCGCCTCGGCACGCGCCTCGATTCGTGCTGCTGGGCAGAAGACCTCGATGGAGGCGCGCCCGCCGATTGCGGTGGTCGCCGACACAACCATCATCGCCTCGGCGCCGCACCGCCTGCTGGCGGCTGGCATCGGTGACATCGTCAGCAACCAGACCGCGGTGCTGGACTGGCAGCTCGGTCGCGACCGCGGCGAGGAGTATTCGGCCTACGCGGCGGCGCTCTCGGAGATGACCGCTCGGTTGGTCGAGGAGGCCCCCGAACTGCTCGCCGGCAACAGCGAGGAGGGGGTTCGGCTGGTGGTCAAGGCGCTGATTTCCTCAGGCGTCGCGATGTCTATAGCCGGCTCGTCGCGCCCTGCTTCGGGCGGCGAACACAAGTTCTCGCACTGGCTCGACGCCAATGCCGGCAGCCCCGCGCTGCACGGCGAGCAGTGCGGCGTCGGCTCGATTGTGACGATGCAGCTCCACGGCGGCGACTGGGAGTGCATCCGCGACATCCTCGCCGCGGCTGGCGCGCCCACCACCGCGGAGCAGTTGGGGCTGGATGACGCCCTCGTCCTCGAGGCGCTGCGCGAGGCGCACACCATCCGTCCGCAACGCTACACCATCCTCGACCGCGACCCGCCCGAAACGATAGAACGGGCGGCTCGCGAGACCGGCGTCATTTCCTGACGAGCGATATTTAAGCCGAGGGCGGCCGCGCTTCCGCATCGCGGGCGCGGCCCGATGAATGGGGCGCAATACTTTTGAGCCGGCCGGGAGTGCCCCCTCGCCGCCAAGGCGGCCCAAAGGAGAGATTGAGATGGACAAGGCAACCAAGGTATTCCTGAACCGGATTGACGCAGCCGTGGCACAGCACGCGCTGCTGGACCACCCCTTCTACCAGCTCTGGAACAAGGGCGAGCTGCCGCGTGAGGCGCTGGACGAATATTCGCGCCAGTATTACGCGCACGTCAGGGCGTTCCCGACCTACGTCAGCGCAGTGCATTCCCGCTGCGACGATATCAGCGTGCGGCAGATGCTGCTCGACAACCTTGTCGAAGAGGAGCAGGGGCCCGACAACCACCCCGAGCTCTGGCTGCGCTTTGCCGAGGGGCTGGGCGTCAGCCGCGAGAGCGCGCAGGACGTGGAGATGCTCGACGCAACGCGCGAATCGGTTGCCACGTTGCGGCAGCTCTGCGAGGGCGACGACTACCGTAACGGCGTTGCGGCGCTCTACGCCTACGAGTCGCAAGTGCCCGACGTCTCGCGCACCAAGCGTGAAGGCCTTGCAAAGTTTTACGCGCTCGACGACCCCCGTGCGGTTGAGTTCTTCACCGTCCACGAGGAGGCTGACTTGCGACATCGCGCTGAGGAGCGCGCCATTCTGGCGCGCGAATGCCGGGACGCGGCGAGCCGCGATGCCGCAGTTGCGGCCGCCGGAGCTGCATCGCAGGCGCTGTGGCATTTCCTCGACGGCGTCTATGACGCGTATATCGTACCGTGCGCAAAATGCGCGTCCTGAAAAAATAGCGGAAAAAGCTACGCAGCGCCTGTTTGAAGCCGCGACTGCGGCATCGCCTTGCGGGCTTACTCGGCTTCGTCGCCGCTGGCTGACGCCAACCGCTCGAGGAGGTCGGCCTTCTTGCCCGAAACGGGCAGTCCCTGCGCCTTCAGCAGTTCCTTGAGCTCCGGTACGGTGAGGGAATCGTAATCGGCATCCGCGTCTACAGTCTCCTCTTCCGCTTCCTCGCCTTCGTCTTCCTCCCCGGCCAGGATGCGCTCCAGTTCCTCTTCCGAGGGGGGGACTTCCATCAGTGCGTCGGGTGTGAGCACCTCAATCTTGGAGATTTCGACGCGGCGCGTGGGGTAGATGACGCGCAGATCCTTAGCGAGGTCGCGCGCGAGGTCGCCTGAGTAGATGCGCTTTAGCACATCGTTGAGCGCCAGCTTGCTGAGGCTCTCGATGATGAGCTGGGTCGACCGGGCGCGCAGCACTTTCTCCTGCGAGCGGCGGATGCGGTTGTCGACCACTAGCATCGGCTTGAGCCGCAGGCGCACATCGTCGGCGGTGGTGAGGATGAAGTTGCAGTCGATGCGGCTGTTGCGGCGCCGGATCAGCGCCCGTTTGTAGTCGGAAGTCAGCCGGTGACCATCGTAAGTTGTGAAGGCGTTGGGGCCGCGCACTTCGCCGACGCGGAAGCGCACGATGTAGTTTTTCTGCCCGAAATTCCCGCTGAGCTGGTCAAGCGAAACCTCGGCCACACGACCCGTTACAGCCTCGGGGCTGTCGGCCGGTGTCCAGGCCATGACGGCGTAGTTGAACATGGAGGGTGCGTGGAGCGAATACCACGATTTTCCCTTCCAGCGGTCCTTTAACTTGCGCTGCGCTTTAGCCATGCTTGCCCCCTCGGGCTGCGGCGGACTGGGGGGTAGTTCATATACGTTGTCCTAGCTTGGACGAGGATGTTCAGCAAGTTGTTGCTGCCGCTCGACCCTTCCAAGCGACTCAAGGCGGCGACCGACTACTCGCTGATGCTGGCGCGCCGGCTGAAGCTGCCGTTGGTAGTAGCCTACATCGCCAACCCGGCCAAGACCGGTGCCGGCAGCGACCTGCAGGACCCCGAGAAGTGCTTCTTCCCGCTGGGCGAGCGCGAGCTGAAGCGGTTCGCCGCGTCGGTCAGCGACGTTGAGGTGGAGCCGCTGCTGCGGTGCGGTGAGCGCAACCTCGTGCTGGCGCACATGGTCGCCGAGGAGCAGGCGGGCGACACGTTGGTGCTGGGGCCATTCCGGTCGCGGCTGACACGCTTCTTCACCGGCTCGGAGGTCGAGCGCATCCTCGAGGATGTGCAGTGCCACGTCTTTGTCGTGCGGCACGGGCAGCCGCTGCCGGGGCCGGGCGGGCCGGCGTTGGTGGTGTTCGATGGTCCGCAGCTGCCGGAACGGGCGATGGGGCTGGTCGAGCAGCTGGCGCGCACCTTCGGCTGCGACCTGGAGCTGCTGCACCTTGGCGAGGATATCCATGGCGCCGCCGCGGCGCTCGACGACGCGGTGCAGGAACTGCGCGGCAAGCTGGGCGGCGAGTTCCACGTCACCTCCACGATTGTACCGCTGCGCGGCCTCTGGCGGCGAAACATCGCGGCGACCAACCGCACCATCGCTGCCAAAGGGGTGCGGCTGGTGGTGCTGCCCGACATCGAGGACGCCGTATCGGTGGCGCTGCTGCACGAACTGGTGCTCGATGCCCACCGGCCAGTCTGTGTGTTGCGATGAACGACGACCGGGATAACCGCCGGCGCCGCGCCGACCTGTTGCGGCTGCGGACGCAGCCGCGACGCCATACACTGTCCTACCGGCTCTGGCTCAACCGGACCTTCCGCAAGCTGCTCGCGGGCGGCGTAATCCTGTCCGTAATCTGGCTGCTGCTGCTCACCACTACGCTGCCGGTCGATGGCCGGCACGTCCTGCTCTTTTTCCTGCTCATCATCTACCTCTGGGTTTCCGAAGTCTTCCCGCTTCCCGTGACGGCGCTGATGGCTGGCACGGGGCTGGTACTGCTCGGGCTGCGCAGCCGCGACGACGCCTTCGCGCCGTATGCGTCCGACGCGGTGTTCATGATTCTCGGCTCGCTGATTATCGCGCAGGGGATTTCGGCCTCGGGGGCCGAGTCGCTGATTATCCGCAAGCTGCTGGCGCCTTTCACCGCCTCGACCTACCGTTTGCTCGGGGGGTTAATCATCGTCTCGACGCTGATGGCGGCGGTGATTCCCGACCACTCGGTGGCGGCCATCATGCTCCCCATTGTGCTGACAGTTATCGACAAGACCGACATCCGTGACCACCCGCGCGAGATGGTCGCGTTCACCCTTGCGGTCGCCTTCGGCTGCTCCATCGCCGGGCTCGCGACACCCTCCGGCGGGGCGCGGAACGTGATTGCCATCGGCTTCCTGCAGCAGTATGGCCTGCAAATCGACTACCTTGACTGGGTTGTGCTGGCGGCGCCGATTACGCTGGCGCTGATGCCGCTGCTCTTCGTGACGCTCATCCTCGCCAACCAGCTGCGCAACCGCTCGCTGGACTACCACCTGCCACCCGCCGAACCGCTGCGTGACCGGCAGCTGCTGGCGCTCGGCATCCTTGGCGGCACGTTCCTGTTATTCCTGACTTCGGGCCGCACCGGGCTGACGCTCGGGACGGTGGCGATGCTCGGCGCGATTGCGATGCACGTCAGCGGGGTGCTGGAGTGGGACGACAGCCGCCGCCGGCTACGCTGGGGAGTGATGTTCATCTACGGCGCGGCGCTGACGCTGGGCGCAGCGATGGTCGACCACGGCGTCGCCGAATGGCTGGCGCTCGGCATCTTCGGGCTGGTGGAAGGCGGCGGTGAGCTGCTGCTATTCTCGGTAATCATCCTGCTCGGTGTGGCACTAACCAACATCATGTCCGACGGCGCCGCGGCGGCGGTGCTGGTGCCGATTACACTCGCGGTGGGCGTCGCGGCAGAGCTGGACCTGGCAGTGGTCGCTATCCTGACCGCGATCTCGACTGCCTTCGCGTTCATGACCGCTTTCGGCACGCCACCCAACCTGATAGTTCACGCCTCCGGCATCCCCTCCTCGGCTGATTTCGTCCGCAACGGCGTGCCGATGGTGTTGCTGGCGGTGCTGGTGCTGCTCGTCGCACAGCGCTACTACTGGCCCATCGCGCTCGGGTGGACCGGCCTCTAGTCGCGCCCGCGCCGCGCCGCTTCCGAAAGGCCGCCGACGAAGGCGAAGACGATGACGGTGATGAAGACCGCAGACCCAGAATCGGGCAGCTGTGAGAGTGGCCCCAGTGCCCCCCCGCCCGGCGAATAGTCGAGCCACTCGCCCAGCGCCGCGCCGAGGTCCTGCGGCCCCGCCCCCGGCGGCAGCCCGCCGACGTTCGCAAGCCCCGTAATTGCGGCGACCAGTAGGAACGGCAGCATTGCTGCCGTCAGCGCCCGCGCCGGGTCGCCCGCCAGGCGACCGCCAAAGTAGCCGCCGACCGCGGCCGCCAGCGAGCCGGGCAGCCCCAACAGGCCGAAGAGCACCATCGTCCCGAGGATGCAGCCGAACCCGGCGGAAACGCCGCTTCGCAGCAGCTCCACCGGGCTCGCCGCGAGCGGCGAGCCCGTGTTCATGGACGTCAGCGACTCGTTCCCGGAGGGCGGTGCCGGCGCGCCCACCGCCTCCAGCTCCGGCAGCTCGGGGAGCGCGCGTGGCGCGGCTGCACTTCCGGCCGCGCCCTCCGCTTTTCTGGCGCCTTCGGGGATGCCGAAGAGCTTCTGCTCCATCTGTTCCCAGAGGTCCTGCTCATCGGCCACGGGCGGCTCGAGCCGTCGCGCGCATATAAACGGCGCGACACGGAATTAATATAGCACCTAGCCCACAGCGGCGAAGACCCCGGAGCTCCATGGAAGTATTGACGGCAGACTCACTCGCGACCGCCATCCGCAACAGCGCTGAATACTCGCACCTTGGCGTTGACGAAGCGGGCTACCTCGCGGAGCACATCCTGAACTTTTTCGGCTACAGCGACCGCATCATCGACAACGTGCTGCACCCCGAGGACCGCGATACATTCTACATGCTCGAAGATACCGGTTTGATGGAGACCGAGCGCGAGGAAACCACGCTCTACGACGGCCGCGAGTGGCGCATCCACTACTGGCTCATGAAGCACCGCGAAATCTTCAACCGCCGTGACTCCGGCCCGCAGTTCGAGCCAAAGGAGGAGGATCCGTCAGTCTACGACGGAATCCCCGATAACATCTGGGCGCGCGAAGAGCCCGAAGACGAAGATGACTCGAAGGGCAGTGGCCCAGTGCTGGCCCGTGGGAAAGACTTGTCAGATCGACAGACTCTCTTTCGCCGCTGGAAGAGCAGCGATTAAGGACTTCGAGAGGAGAGGTATCAGTATCCCCGGCCTGGATGATTACCTCAAACAAGAACGCCCCATCAACAAGCAGGCAGCAGATGAATACATCGCAACCCTGCAGCGGGATGAACAGCAGTCCACACTTTGACGGAAAGCGAGCCGCTACCCGGTCTCTCTGGGGGTGTGGCCCGAGGTCGAATTTTTGCTTTTGGTGAAAACATGGAAACGCCCCCGGTCCGGAGCCAAAACAGAGGCAATACTTATTAAAGTAATGACTTATGTAAGTAAAGGTTTGTCGTCGATAGAATAGGGTGTGGATTAACTGCTACCAAGTGGGTCCGGTGGCCTCTTAACCGCCGCCTGCAGGGGGAAGCGCGAGCCACCGTTGCTTAGCCCGGTAGAGCGGCTGATTCGTAATCAGCAGGTCGAGGGTTCGAATCCCTCCGGTGGCTCCATTACTTGTTGTAACCGCCTTCATCGAAACGCCGTTTCGAGTGCCGCAGCGCCTCGAGCACCGGCATCACCTGGCCCGACATGAACGCGATGCAGGCGCCGCCGCCCGTGGATACGTGATTGACCCGGTCGGCGAGCCCCATCTGGGTGAACGCCATCGCGGTCTCGCCGCCGCCGACGACCGTCAGCGCGTCGCTGTTGGCCATGGCGGTGAAGATTTCGCGCGTTCCGGCGGCGAACTCGGGGTTCTCGAAGACGCCCATCGGCCCGTTGGCGATGACCGTGCCGGCGCCCTCGATGTGCTGCAGGTAGGTGACCAGCGTTTCGAGGCCGATGTCGTGGACCGGATGCTTCGTCGGCAGGTCACTCACCGGCAGGCCGTGTCGCAGGCCGCCGTCACTGACCGCGACATCGACCGGCACCATCAGGCGGTCGCCGAACTCCTTGCGGAGGGTCCTGGCGTCGGAGACCACCTGCTCCCAGTCAGCGACATGGTTGCGGATGTAGGCGGTGCTCGGCTCGCCGATGTCGACGCCGCCGGCCATCAGGAACAGGTTGGCGACGACGCCCCCCGTTAGTACTTCGTCGACGCCCTGCGAGAGGAAGTGGTGCGCAATCGCGACCGAATCGGCCGCCTTGCTGCCGCCCAGCAGTGCAATCCGCGGCGCCGGGCCGTCGGCAATCGCGCCACCCAGCTTGCGCAGCTCGCGCTCCATCACTAGCCCGGTCGCCATCGGCAGCGCCTCGGTGAAGCCGACCAGCGACGGCTGGCAGCGGTGGGCGGACGCGAAGGCGTCGTTGACGAAGATGTCGCCG
>Ga0208879_1001806_pt1 | contig 19663 bp, 15 predicted proteins | sample Knorr_S15_td_Bot_FD_185605 | JGI IMG/M metagenome (GOLD analysis project Ga0208879, IMG submission 185605) | Marine microbial communities from Southern Atlantic Ocean transect - Knorr_S15_td_Bottom_ad_5009_LV_A (SPAdes) (version 2) | ecosystem: Environmental > Aquatic > Marine > Oceanic | place... | reverse complement strand
CTTCTTCCCGAAGCAGGTCGGCGAAAGCAGGAAACTCATGGTGGTGAATTTGCCCGGCCGCGCATTGAATTTCCATGAGCCTAGCCTGCCGACGCTGACCTGGTGGATGCCTGGCAATCAACTCCTCAGGGAGTGGAAAGTCCAAGTCACTCGTGCGCATCGGACCCTTTAAAGGCTAGCGGGCCCAGCGGCGAAGCAATTCCATTTGACGATGAAAGTCATGGTCACTCACGCCCAGCGGGCTCTTGAAAAAGGGCGCTGCTGCAAGTAAAGGCCCACCCTCACCATTGGCTTGAGCATGCAACGCAATGCGTACCAAATCTAAAATTAACGGGGCCGCCAAAGCAGAATCACTGCCATGCCAAGTAAATTGCAGACTCATCTTTGTACCAAGAAACCCTTCGAAGTGAATATAGTCCATGGCGGTTTTCCAGTCATTCAAACTGGGAACATAGTCGATGGTTACGCCGCTGTGCATTTTGTCGTTATCTAATATGGCTGGAACCACCGCATCTTTATTGGCAAGCTTGCCTTCCCGGCGCTGGGGATCCGCCAATGCAGCGCCATCTTTATTGCCAAGCATGTTGTATCCTTCCCACGCCAAAACGTTGAGAGCCCGATCACGGAACATGGGAGCAAGCACCGTCTTCAAAAGGGTTTCGCCAGTTTTTCCGTCGTTCCCCAAAACTGGAACCGCTTTACTTTTGGCGAATTCGGCGACACAAGGAACTGAAGCGCCGGGGGCAGGAGTAAAGTTCACAAAAGGGACGCCTTCGGAAATTGCCGCCAATGCATAAACAATAGAACGGGAAAGGTCCGCCGGTGCCGAAGCCAACAGCTCAATTGGATTGGCGTCGGCATTTTCCCAAGCGGCTGGGACTTGGGTCACGCGTTCTGCGGTTGCCAGATAAACCACGACTGCTTGGCGACAGCGCTCCGCTTTTTTCCAATCCCGAATGTCTTGCCGCAAGGCTCTTAGAGCTTCAGGTAGGGGCAAGGCAAGACGTTCTTTGGCACCTGAATCCACACTTTGCTCATCTCCCACTTCTGCCAAACCGGGAGCCATTGAAAGCTCTAGTCGGTCCCGCAGGCCAGCGCAGAGGTCCACCAAATCCCGAGGCAAAATTCCGGCACGCGCCAAATCTTCTGCCGTGCGATGAGCGTTTCCAGCAACATCCCAGCCGGTAACGTGAAGAGTATTGAGCGGGGTCCAATCCACTTTGGAGAGTTGCGGGCTCTCGGTGACCAATCCAATCGGCGGCAACCCGGAACGAATGGACTCAAGCCCGTGCAGAACTGTTGAGGCAATGGAACCGCGAGCTCCTACAAGGAAGATGCCGGTGCGTCTCGGGTCAGGAGTCATTAGATGCAGTCGTTAAATTAAAGGTTCTTAATTGAAACGAATGGGGTAGGTTGCTCTAGGGGTTTACGGCTAAAAAGAATCTTTACCGGAGCACCTATTTCAGGTAAGAGAAAGGCATTGGGATACCAAACGTATTGATTGCTGGCATCTGGGTCATTGCCAGTTAATAAATGGTTTGCTGGTTTAAAGTAAACCAAACTCACTATGTTGCCTTCGGCATCCGCGGCAAACATTTCAGCGACATCCTTGTGAGGTTTGATAAAGCGTGACCCAAGGTAAACAAATGGAGCCCGGTGATAAGACCGGTCTGAATTAACGTTTACCACCAAGTCTTCGGCTCGAAAAAGGTAAGGCTCTATGGCACCGTCTGCCTTTTCTACAGTCCACGCAACATAAATGTAAAATCCGGCGCCGGATGCGGGCACTTCCGTAGACATCGGTGCGCCATTTTTAAACTCCTCTTTGGTAGGCACCGGGTCAACCGGGATGTAATTTACATTGACGCCAACTTCCGTGCCGCACAACAACATGGCGGTATTTAAGGCTTCGGCGGAAACATTCTCCGTACGTAGCAAAGCCTCATGTTTTTTGCCGTGTTGGTTGACTATTAAATATTCTAAGGGTTCGCGATCTTGGCAGACAAACCCGTCAATTTCTATCAACTGACGAGTTAAATCCAAGCGAACGCCAAGTGAAGAAAGTTGTTTAATGACTTCGTCTTGAGAAGTTGAAGAAGCCGGAGAAGTTAGCGGTTCTTGAGGCAAGACCAAAGCGGCGAATGCCAAGGGAATCAGAAGGTACATTCCCGGCATTCTATCTCTCCTCCGTTTCGCCTTGGTCTTTCAGCAAGGGCGAGGAAGGATAGTAATCCCAAGCTCGACTCCATAGCGCGTCCGCCACTTCGACTTGACCCTTGGAATGGGCCAAGTCTATGGCGGTGAGATAAAGTTCTGGAGTGCATCGAGAGTATTCCAAATCTCTCGGTAAGGTTGCCAAGGCAGATTTTTTACTGCCAGCGCGAGCAATAAGCCAGCGCTGATGAATTTCATCCCTGGGCGCAGTCCAGCCCGAGGCTGAAGCCGTTCTCAACCCGAAGCCCAATTCCTGGCGAGAACTCAAAACAACCTCCTTAGGAGTGTCCATCAAGTGTCCAAAAGCTAGGGCAGATTGTTGGTAATCCCCCGCCTTAGCAAAATATCTCGCCGCCGCCCCTAAGCAGCGAAGCTGACTTTTGAGATGTGACTTTTTCCATGCCATCATGGACAGTTGGGCCGCCATGGAGGGATTTTGGTTTTCTACAGCGTTGGCGATGACCATTAATTGGCAAGCCCTGGCCATTGCAAAGTGAGTTGCGGTTGGGGTTTCAGCGGCAGAAATCCAAGCTTGAGTTAATTGCCAAATTTCCGGGTGGTCTGACAGAAGGCGGCTAGGGTCCGGCCAAGGTTCCTTTTTGTGGCAGCCTGTTTTTGCCATTAACCTAGCGAGCAGCTTTTGGTGAAGACTGGCGGCTTCTGACGATATTGGATTTTGGGACTGGGCTATCCAAGCCACCCGAGCCAATCCAATCTTCTCACTTTCATCAAAACCATCCCCGGCCGCGGCGATTTCCAGACCCCTCTTTCGTAAAGATACATCGGGCTGGACAATTAAAGACCAGATTAGAGCTTCGGCCGGGGCATATTCTTTAGGGGGATTGTTTGCCAATAAAGCAAGGTGGGCCAACCCGGCGGGGTGCTTGACCAAACCCCGAATCGCGGCCACCCTTGCCATGCCATCGAACTCAGAGCCTTCAGCGATTTCCCGTAACAGTAAACTGTCTTCGGTTTTGGTCAGCTTTGCCAGCTCACGCACTGCTTGCTCCAACCGGAGACCCGTGTTTGCAAAAAGGTGGCGACGAAGGAAGTCTTGGGAAAAAGTGGAAAAGGAAGCCCATCGGGTGGCTGCTCGAAACCGCAATTTAAGGTCCACTTCGCTAAGCCGAAGGAAAGACCCAATGGTGTCTTCCGGCAAAGGCGGGTTCTCTAAAGCTCGAAGAATCCGGTCGGTAATCTTGGCGTTTTGCCAACCTCCGTCAACCACCCACTCTAAACCTATATTTCGAACTTCTAATGGCGTTTGCCGAGACAAGCGGAAAACCCAATCTTCCTCCGGGAGGAAAAACCGATTGCCAGCTTTGCGCGCCTGATATTCCTCGGCCAAGGTCTTTGGATGCCCAAAAATCGGCAAGAGCTCCATTGCCAAGCGCCGTTGTTCACGCCGCCCGCTATCCAACATCGCCTGCAATCGCTTGGCCAAGATGGGGTCGCGTCCGCCCCTAGCCAAAGCTCGCAAGGCCATAACTCGGAAACTTTGTTCAGATTCCAGAGCCAGCTTAAATATTTCAAGGCGTTTTTCAGAACGGGTTTCTCCCGACGACCAAAGCTGCAAAGCAAATTCACGAATAAGATCTTCCCCGGTCCTTGCCAACTTCTCTAATTCCACCAAGTCTTCGCTGCGAATGTCCCTCATCCACCGATGAAAGACCAAACGAACAAGGCCTTCGTCCCCGGACTGAAGAAGCGCCGGCCGCAACTTTTGCAAAGTTGTTCGGCCTTCTTTATCCAATAAGCGCCCTAAAATACTGACTCTTTCGCCGCCGCTTAGGTTTTCATCCAAAGCCAACTGGTGCAATGTGTTCGTGGCGTACGAAGAACGCATTTGCAAAAGAAGATTTAAAATCCAGCGGCGATTAATAGCCGCATCTTCACTCAGTGCCGCGCCGATTCGTTGAGCGTGTTCGGCCCGCAAATAAGGGAGCAAGCGCTCAAAGAGAACCGTTGGTTCATATTCGTCCACAGACTGATGAATGCCCATATCCCATAAAGCCCAGTCCAAAGCTCCTGAAACCAATTCGGGCAATGCCTCTGCGGTAATTTTTTTAGAAGTGAGTGGATCTAAATCACTAAGCACCTTTTGTGGTGAAATAAGTTCCTGACCTTGAGGAAGGAGTAAGAAAAGAAGACCGATGTTCATGATTGGGCAAGGCTTTGAAAAGCAACCGGGAGATAGTCAACCAAATCCGAAGCAATTAAGGATTCCGTGCCTAAATCCTTGGCGGCCAAGTCTCCAGCAAGGCCATGTAAGTGAACTCCCAATCGTGACGCAGTGGATGGCGTCATGCCACGAGCAAGGAGAGCGGCAAGTAAACCAGTGAGTACGTCACCGCTACCGGCAGTCGCCATACCAGAGTTGCCGGTGAGGTTTTTCCAGGTTTTGGAATCCGGGCTTCCGACTAAGGAGCCGGCACCCTTTAAAACCACCGTGGCCCCAGTTCTTTCGATGAGAGCCGAGTGAGCTTCGCTTCGCTTCGCCTGAATTTCTTCGGCGCCTCCGGGCCATTGCAGAAGCCTGGCTGCCTCCCCAGGGTGGGGAGTGAGGATGGTTTGCGGGGTCATAAGCTCACGAAGGTCAACGTCGGCAGCTGCCAAATGGTTCAAGGCGTCGGCGTCTAGGATACGCGGCAAGTGAGTTGGGAGCCGCAGTAAAAGGGCTAAAGTCAGCGCTTGCGCATCCGGGCCAAGGCCAGGTCCGATGCCGATTGCTTGGGCATTTTCCGTGGCAGACAGGATTTCGTCAAGGTCTGAGACTTGTAAATGGGCTCGGTTGGCCTCTCCTTGGAGGGTGAAGATGGCTTCGGGAACGGCAGCAGCGAGGTCGGCCGAAAGAGCTGCCGGGGCGATGACCACCGCATAACCCACTCCACCCCGCAGTGCGGCTCGGGCGGCAAGGATGGCGGCGCCCGGCATACCTTTGCAACCCGCAACCAGCACGGCTCTTCCCATCTCTCCTTTATGGGTTTGCTCCCCGCGAGGCGGGATGGGCGGCATGCTTTCGTCCATAGGCTCAGGTTACTGCCGCCGTAAAATCAACCCATGGCTCCTGCCCCCACTGCCCTGCATAATTTTTTCGAAAATCTTGGCGCAGATTTCCACGACCTTCATGGTGCCTTGGTGCCACTACGGATTTCGGGAGTTGAGGCTGAATATCAAGCCGCACAAGAAGGTGTGGCTATTTTTGATGGCGGGGATCGCGGCTGGGTGGAGGTTAGGGGACCCGACGCGGTGGCCTATTTACAAAGGCTACTGACCAGCGATGTTGCTGCGGCGGAAAATAAAAAAGGTCAGTGGTCCGCGCTGTTGGATGGTAAAGGTTATTGGTTGGTGGAACTTTTATTATTCCGATTTCAGGATGCCGATGGAAATGAGGTCATTGGTTTAGACATGCCGTTTTTCCAAAAAAATATCTTGCTGGATTTATTAGAAAAATTTCATTTTGGAGAAAACGTTACTTGGCAAAGTCGGGATGTTGCTCGGCTTTTGGTTATGGGTCCAGGAGCAAAATCAGTCTTACCCAACTCCTCCGCCGATTTGGTTTTGCAACGTCCAGACCGCGGTACTTTTTGCTTCGAGGTTTTAACGTCGGCAACTGAAGCGGGAACGCTGGCAAAAAGTTTATTGGAAAAGGAGGCCGTTGCCGGTGGGTTGGTGGCTTTGGATATTTTACGAGTGGAGGCCGGAATTCCTCGTTATGGAACTGATTTTGATGAAACTGGAATCTTGCCTGAATCTGAAGAATGGCGGCGCGCTTCTTTAAGCAAAGGTTGCTACGCTGGCCAAGAAGTGATTGCTAAAGTGAATACTTATGGAGAAGCTCCAAAACGACTTTGTCGATTGCAATTTTCTGGTGGCACCACACCGTTGGCAGGATTTAAAATTGAAACCGCCGATGGGAAGGAAGTCGGCAAAGTGACTTCTTGGATTTGGTCTCCACAAAAGGATGCGCCCATCGGCCTTGGCACCTTGAAACGGAGAGCACTACGAGAAGGTGCTGGGGAATTATTCGCGGTCCAAGAGGCGACACGCATTTCTCTGACTGCTGAGGTCACGGAGAAAGTGTTTGGCTAATCCCCTCACTAGGAGTTGGCGCGGTCCAAAGGGAATTGCAGTACTTGTCCTTTTGAGTAGTTTCATTATTTGGTTGGGAGTTTCTGGCTTGGCTCCGGACCCCACAACCTCGGGCCCCATGGAAGACCCACTCAAAGAAATGGCCGAAAATAAGGGTGAGCAACCGCAATCAGCAGAGATTGAAAAAGAGCCCCAACGCACTCCAATAAAATTGCCCACCGAAGGCTATTCCCTAGAAGTTGAGCTGTGGGATGAGTCCGCAGTCCGCCGCGTTGCCGAAGGAGTGATTCGCTTACGGCCGGGTGGGCTGGAAAACGGCGAGGTTTTGTATGAATTTTCCGGTGGGGCCAATGGTTTAGCCGACCTTCATGGAATCGAATCTGGGCAATACAAGTTAGAAGTTGAGGCGTCTGGATTTTTTCCTCCTAAGCCCATTTACCTTGAAATTCCCTTTGCAAAAAAACGCCTGCGGGTGGAAATGGAGGCGGCCCTACTCCTGTTTGGCAACATCAGTGACGGAAAGGGGAAGACGCGAAATGACGGGGTCATTCGGATTAGTAACCGGCACAGCGGTAGCGTGACTCATTGCCCGGTCGACAATGAGGGGCGGTTTTCTTCCATCGCCTTACCGGGCGGAGTTTATTCCCTCGTTTGGGTTCCTGAAGAGCGCGCACCGGCCCGGGTGGGCTCTGGATTGGAAGCTGCCGGGGCTCCAGGAGACCGGTTAGAGTTTGAAATTACGGTTGAGTAGTTTCGCTGCGTACCAAAGTTTAGGGAAAGTTTAGCCAGCCAGAAATCCCGCGCCGCGGGCTTTTGGGCGGGGCTAAACTTTCCCTAAACTTTGGTACGCAGCGAAAACAAAGACCGGCCATCCATGACATCGGGCTGCGCAATGCCCATGGCCTCCATCAAGGTGGGCGCCACATCTGCCAATACCCCATTTTCCCGCAAGCGCACACCTTGCACTGCATCCCCAAGCAACAAAAAGGGTACCGGGTTTAAAGTGTGAGCCGTGTGGGTGTCTAGCGTCACCGGGTCCGCCATTTGCTCAGAATTGCCATGGTCAGCGGTAATGGCCACCATGCCACCTTGCTTCCGGGTCTCATCCACGATTCTTTTTAAACACCCGTCGACAAAACGCACCGCTGCTTCGGCTGCGGACTGAATACCGGTATGGCCCACCATGTCGGCATTGGCAAAATTCACAATATAAAGGTCATGCCCCCCACGCCGTAACCGATCAACCACCGCATCGGTCACCGCCTCCGCACTCATTTCAGGCTGAAGGTCATAAGTGGCGACCTTGGGCGAAGCCACTAAATGGCGTTCTTCCCCTTCATACAACGCTTCCCGCCCACCGTTAAAAAAGAAGGTGACGTGAGCATATTTTTCGGTTTCGGCGCAACGAAATTGCCGCAACCCTTTCGCCGCAACCAACTCCCCGAATGAGGATTGAATTTCCAAGGGTGGAAACGCCACCGGACACGGGAAATCGTCACGGTATTGAGTCATGGTGGCAAAATGAACCTCAGGCTGATGCCCTCTATCGAAACCGGAAAAGTCCTCGAACAACAGGGCCTCTGAAAATTGGCGGACTCTATCGGCACGAAAATTAAATCCTAAAACTGCATCTTGGTCTTGGATAGTGAGCCTGCCAGCCTCACCCACCAAGGTGGGTTCCACAAATTCATCGCTTTCGCCTCGGTCTTGAGCAAGCTGCATGGCTTCGGCCACCGTCGCCGCGTGATGGCCTTTGCCATGAATGACTAAATCCCAAAATCGCTGAGTTCGCTCCCAGCGATTATCTCGGTCCATCCCAAAAAACCGACCACACACGGAAGCCACTTGTCCGCCAGATTTTTCTAACATCCCATTCAATTCACGCATGAAACCGGCAGCTGAACGGGGCGGAGTGTCTCGACCATCTAACAATGCATGAATCATGACCCGCTCAGAAGGCAAGCCCATGTCGTCGGCCAAGGCAAGAAGCGCTTGGTAATGTCCATCACTAGCATGCACCCCGCCCGGCCCAATAAGACCAAATAGGTGGAGGCGGCTTCCTTGGGTCAAAGCATGTTGAACGGCCCCGCGCAAAGCAGGATTGCGCGCAAAATCACCATTTTCCAAATCATGGTCTATGCGCGAAATAGTCTGCCGCACCACCCGACCGGCACCAATATTGGTGTGGCCCACTTCGCTATTACCCATCAAACCAAGCGGCAAGCCGACTTCTTTGCCGCAAGCGCTTAGCAAGGATTTGGGCGAATTCTCCCACCAGCTCAGGAAATTCTCAGCCGGGGCGCAGGTAATTGCGTTGAAATCTGAATCCAAAGCATGGCCCCATCCATCCAGGACAAGCAGAACAACGGGTTTGCGCGTAGCCATTTCATACTACGATAGAACTCCCTCGCCCAGGGCTCCACCTCATGCCAAGACTACTTTTCATCATTCTCTTAGCAGCCTCCTGCCAGACCGTAGAAGGCACTGGCCGCAGCCAGCTCAATTTCATCTCTCTGAAAACCGAAATGCGCATGGGACTCCAAGCCTACCGCGAAGTCTTGGACGATTCTGAAATCGTGACCCAGGGCCCAGACGCAGAAATGGTCAACCGAGTGGGCGCTCGGGTTGCGGCAGCCGCGGTTCAGCTTTATCCCAAAATGGCGAAGAAATTTCGTTGGGAATTTTCCCTTATCCGTGAAGACAAAACTATCAATGCGTGGGCCCTTCCGGGAGGAAAGTGTGCGGTTTACACTGGCTTGTTACCCGTCACCGCCGACGAAGAAAGTTTAGCGGTGGTCATTGGTCATGAAGTGGCCCACGCGATTGCCCGACACGGCGGAGAACGCATGAGCACCAGCCTTGCCCTTATGGGCGCATTGGTTGGCACTGACCTTCTTTGGGATGCCAATGATGAAGATAAAAAACAAAACATCATGATGTTATTGGGGATTAGCGGGACTTTGGGGACCTTAGCTTTTTCTCGAGAACATGAGTCCGAGGCCGACCAACTCGGCTTGTATTTGTGTGCCACTGCGGGCTACAACCCCCAAGCCGCCATCGGCCTATGGGAACGCATGGCAGAATCTGGCGGCGGCAGTCCACCCGAATTTCTTTCCACTCACCCTAGCGAAAATACTCGTATCAAGCGTCTGAAGACTTGGATGCCAAAAGCAAGGGTAATGTTTGACGCCGCCCCTAAAGACCAACCGTGGTTATAGAACTCGCAGTCATTTTCCTTCTTGCCTTTCAAAACACCCCCTCAGCGGAGAATGAAGGGTCTTCGGCGTGGGCTCCCGACGCCCTGGCACTTGACCTTCATTTTTTTTCATCCGACGCCTTTCAAGGACGGAAAACAGGTGAGTTTGGCGGTTTGGCAGCCGGTCGATGGTTACAAACCCAATACCAACGACTGGGGTTTGAGCCACTTGGCGGCCAATGGCTGCATCCTTTTCCTGCATCTCCACTGCGCTTAACTCGTGAGACCGGCATAAAAATTGGTGAGCAATATTTTTCCGCCGGCGGTGACTTTATTCCTCATCCCTCTACTCCTGCGGGCGAAGCAGTCGGAGAGGTTATTTTCGTCGGTTATGGCATGCAGATTCCTGAAATTTCTTGGAATGACTTTTCTAACGTGGACTTAACCAACAAAATCGCCTTTCTTCTGCGTTGGGAGCCCCAAGCGGACGATCCCGACAGCGTGCTCCATGGCCGCCGCCTTCTCCCTCAATCTCGCTTGGCCGCCAAGGTGAAAGCATGCCATCGGCGTGGGGCAATTGCCGTTTTAGTTGCCGACGCGCCTGGGCCCTCGGCCGGAACCGAGGCCGCGGGAAAACCTTTTTGGCCGGAGCACTCCGAGATTTATAAAAGGGTTCTGCCTGGCTTAGGCAAAATGATGCCCAAAGAAACTTTAGCTAAAACTAACTTTACTGAGGCTGACATTCAGGCCCAACTTTTTGGAATGATGCAAGGCTCCGGCCCATTGGGTGCGAAAATTCCGGTGGCGTATTTATCCGGCCGTATGGCTCGGGCACTGATACGAAAATCCGGTCGTGACCTTGAGGAGTGGGTCAAGCAAACTGATGAGACATTGGCTAGTGATTCGTTTTCTTGCGGAGTGCCAGCAGAAATAAAAGTGAACTTTATCCCCGCTTCGCGGGTTGGAAGAAATTTGGTGGGTTATCTTGCTGGCACAAACCCAGAACTCGGCAATGAATTAGTCTTGGTCACCGCCCATTATGACCACGTTGGCAATAATCCCACGGATGGAGTTTGGAACGGCGCCGATGACAACGGCTCAGGGACGATTGGATTGCTAGCCCTTGCGAAGCATTTTTCCAAACCACAAAATCGTACCGAACGACCGTTGGTGTTTTGCGCCTTTGACGGCGAAGAGCTTGGCCTCCTTGGCGCTAATCGCTTCCTTGGCCAAGGAGTTGTTGAGCAATCCAAAATTGTTGCACTTTTGAACATCGACATGATTGGCCGCGCAAAAAATCACACCGTATCCGTGGTTGGCTCAAAATCGGCAGTCGGCCTTCGCGAAATTGCAGAAATATCCGCGCAAGGACTTGCTCTGACTTTAGACTTCAACGCCGAAGAATTTTTTGACCGTAGTGACCAGGCGCCTTTTTACTTTGACGGAATTCCAATACTATTTCTCAACACCGCAGAGCACCCGGACTATCACACGCCCCAAGACGATGCCGATAAAATTCTCTACCAGGACATGTCCCAAATATGTCTGCTTGCCTATCGCATTGTCAAAAAGTTGGGCAATGGAGACCGCCTTGAATTCGTAGACGGCTATGGCCGACGTCGAGAAGTGTATGGACAACCGCCTGACTCTTTGGTGCCTTGGCCAATCCCCTTCCATCAACGAATGGAATATTAACCAGAAGAGTGTAAATTGAAGGAATGGAAATTGCCTTAGGCGTCGACATCGGTGGAACCACTTTGAAAGCTGGCCGAGTGGGACCTACCGGTTTAGAGGCAAGGGTGTCTGCGCAGACCCCACAAGAACCGCGTTCACTTGTGGAAAGCGTCACCGCGCTAGTAGAAGAATTGCAGGGTCCCAAAAAATCTATCGGGGTGGCGGTGGCGGGTTTACTGTCGCCCCATGACGGCGCCATTATCAACTCCCCCAATTTGCGCTGGCTGGAAGGTTTTCCCCTGCGGGATTCCCTCCAAAAAGCTCTAGGTTGCCAGGTCCATTTGGTGAACGACGCCACCGCCGCGGCCCTAGGAGAAAACTCTTTCGGTGCCGGCAAGGACCATGTCAATTTTCTGCTTGCCACCCTTGGAACAGGGATTGGCGGAGGAATTGCTCTCAACGGAAAAATCTGGGAAGGCCCTGGTGGTATGGCCGGTGAATTCGGCCACACCCGCTCCGGCCACCAGCGGGTTTGCGGTTGTGGAACGGTGGGGTGCGTAGAGGCCGTTGCTTCCGCCAGCGCCATGGAGACCGCCAGCCAAGAAGCTGGACTTCACTTAGGTTTGAAGGAATTAGCTGAAACCGCGCGTCAAGGCAATGCCGACGCCCTGCGTATTTTCCAAAACGCTGGCACGGCGCTAGGCAACGCCTTTGGCCAAGTCGCCTTACTTTTGGACCTTCGCGTCTTGGTCTTGGGCGGTGGCGGAAGCCCCTGCACAGATTTGCTTGCAGATTCCATCCGTGAAGAAGCCGGCCGCCGCGCCTTCGGCCGCACCGCAGAGGACTTCACCGTAGTTGAATCTCCACTTGGCAATGAAGCCGGAATTTTGGGCGCCGCTTGCCGCGGCCAAGAAAAACAGTCCTACTAAGGTTCGGCTTTTGCCTTGCAAAGGCCCGGTTAATCTCTTGCTAAAGGGCCACGACGGTTTTTGCGCATTTTTTCAAGCTTAGCCGCCAAACCTGGGTCCCCCACAGCGGAAACTGCTTTGGGATTCAGGCACAAGGTAGCCAGCCAAAGCACCATGGCATCTTGATCGGTCCGGTCAATTTCTTCCGCATACGGACCCTTTAAGTTGCGGTCATCAGGAACATTGTGATAATTTCTTAAAGGCATTGCCAAACAAGCTGAACGAAAGCCCGCTGAACAAAGGGCGGTTGCTTCGCAAGCACCACCGTCCATCAACTTTCGCTGCCATTTGAAACCAGGGACTCGGTTAGCAAGTTCGGTTGCCACATCCCCAAGGGCAGAGCAAAGTCCGGCATCAAAAACAGAAACCCGATCTCCAACCCGCATGACCGGCCCATCTCCGGGCCGAACATGAGAAAGTTGTGGCGAGCATTCCAAAACTATCGCAGGGACATCGGCAGAAAAACTTCCTAGCCGCAATCCTTCCAAACAGCCGACGAAACCGTTTTCCTCACAACGGGTGAACCAAGCCTGAATGGGCCGCTCCAAACCCTGGCGTTGAGCCAAGGCTAAGCCAGCCAAAATGGAAGCCGCGCCGGCCAAATTATCGCAAACCACATTGCGAACCAAGCGGTTACTCAGTCGGTAAGGGACATCCCATTCCCCGAGCCAGCCCGGCTCCACCCCCGAGCGCTTTACTTCCAATGTCAAAGGCAAACATCCGGTCTTTGCATCTTTGGCGCCAACCTTGATTACCTTCGCCTTGATTGGGCGGCCTTCGCCGTGAGGCGAATGCAGTCTCACCGGCGCTCCAAGCATGCGGTCGCCGGGGTGGCCCCCGAAAAAATCAGCCGCCACCTTGCCAGTTCCAGAAACTTGGCAAACAGTCATTGCCGGATGATCCAAATGGGCAAGAAAAGCCAGAGCTGGTTTACGGCCACTCTTTCCAGGCACCGTAACAATGAGATTGCCGACTTGATCTTCCTTCAATCGCCAACCATGGTCCACCACCCACTGGCGGATGAAAGCAAGCGGAAGGCTTTCGGAATAAGGTGCGGTCGGGCAACGAAGCAGGGCAAGTGCTTTAGTCGCTGTCGGTCTAACCAGACGTTCCCGCCAATTAGTTGAACGAGCACCACGAAGGAGTTGGAGGGCGGCCATGGTTTAAGAATAAGGCCGCCGCTTTGTTTAGAACAAATTGATGCGGCCGGGTTTGTAGTCGGGGAAAAACCCCCGCGGTGCCTTGAACCCAAAGGTGCCGTGCAGAATCTCGGCCATGACATCCCTAAAGTCAGTAGTAACGGGCAAGTCCCGGTCATTGTAGAGAGAGCCAGGCCCCAACCCCTTCCAGTCACCAAAGATTCGGCCGCCCCGCACCCCGCCGCCGATGACGAACATGCCACCGCCGTGGCCGTGATCGGTGCCATTGTTTCCGTTTTCGCGAACTGTCCGACCAAATTCGGTCATGATCACGATGGTAGTTTTATCTAGTTGCTCACCAAGGTCTTCGCAAAATGAAGCAATGCCACCGGACAAGTTGGCTAGCCGGGTATGGTGATTACCTTCCACGCTACCTTGATTGGCGTGGTCGTCCCAGCCGCCAACATCCACACCGGCAATTTCCAAGCCAGCCCCCGCTTTCAGAACCTTGGCAATAGATTGCAGGCGTTTGCCAATCCGGTCATTGCCATAACGCACCGTGGACTTTCCTTTGGCAAGTAATTCCCGATAACGACGCAAGGTCTTAATGGTTATTCGACCAGATTCCACAATTTTTTCATCCGGCCGCTCCATCATCTCACCCTTCATTTTCTCAGCGCCTTTGGTCCCGGCACCGTAAAATTCTTCAAAACGGCTAAGAGTTTTCTCACCCTTACGCTTCTCCATTGAAGAAGGAACCGCCAACACCGGGTAATTCCCCCGCAAAGAACGAGGAAGTAGCTCCTGAATGGCCATGGCACGAAATTCCGATGCTCCTTTCTTTTGAGTTGCCGCCAAGTATCGATTCAACCAACCGTTACGAACAGTTCGATTGCCGGGAGCAGCAAACTCCATGAAATCCTGGGCGTCAAAATGACTGCGGGTTGGGTGAGGGGAGCCGGTGGCCACAATTGCCGCAATTTTCTTTGCTTTCCAAAGTGGCGCAAAGGCTGACAATCCTGGATGCAATCCAAACTTCGAATCCAGTTCCACCAAACCATCCTCCTTATGCAAACTCAAAGTCGGCCGCGCTTGGTGGTAATCGTCATCTCGGTAAGGAACAATCATGTTCAAAAAATCCGCTCCGCCGCGCAAGTAAATGCAAACCAAAGTTCCTTTACCTGAGGCGCCAGGAGTTGGCGTCAATGATTTTGCAAATGCAGAAGGTGACATCGCCAATCCGGCGGCAACCCCCGCAGTCCGTAAGAATTCCCGTCGGGTAGAAGGAACAAAGTTCATGGATTTGTATTCGTTTTTCATTGCTGTTGGAACTCCGGCGATCCAATCAAAAGGCCCACTAGATGAGGGCCCAATTCACGGGCATCAGCAACACGAGTTTTCGTCAAATACTCATTAGTGACCGTGGACAAAGCATTGCGGGTTCTTTTTCCAGCGCCGGCAGGAAGTAAGCGTTCAGTAAGGTAATGCTGCCACAATCGGGGAACCGCCTGAGGCAGACTGTCGTAATAATCAGGAGCAATTTCTACGCCCCGTACTTTGTTTGCCGCCAACCCAATGGCAAATTCCCAACGCAAGGCCATCACACCCGGGTCCAGCCATGCCTCCGCTGTGTCGTAATAACCAGTTGGGTCATCGCAGTGATAAATCGGCTGGCCCATTTCGCGAAGAGCGCGGTGCAAGGCGGAGTCGTTTTGAATATCTGCCTGGGTTGCCCGCAAAGCACTCATGAGAAATTCATAAGGGGTTTTGAATTTGGTTCGGTAATTTTCACGAGCCCAAAACTCATCGGACTTAATAATAGTCCGAAGCAGGTCAAGGATACTTCCTTTTGTTTTTCGGTAAGTCTTCGCCACAGCTTTCACTAATGCTTTAGGAGGAACATCAGAAACGAAAAATCGGACGAGTTTCATGGCGATGAATTCGGCGGTGCCTTTGTGCTCGGCAAGCATTTTCACCACGGCCTCGCCTTGCTGGAGGGGGTCATCTTTTTCCTTGATAATCTTTCCTAAAAGACGTTTGTCGCCTTCTACATGCATATCTTCACGAAATACAAATGCCTGACTTCCTGCACGGCCACCATCAAAGGTCCATCCCGTCAAAGTTTCCGCTAAAACAATGACGTCTTTTTGCTTGTAGTAATTATCCACCCCCAGAGTGTGCAGTTCCATTAACTCACGAGCATAGTTCTCATTTAAACCCCGCTGCGAAGCAATGGCAGCGGCTTCCTCGCCGCGCTCCCTAGAGCCGGTACGCCGACGCACTCTTCTTTCCACATTTGCAAGCTCCTGTTTGGTAGGTGGTTTACGCGAAAGGTGGTTGTCTAGATAGTGGAGCATCGCCGGGTGTTTTGCCGACGACATCAACATTGTGGGAAAAGAACCTAAAGCATTTTCTCGAATCACCGTGCGGTCATAGTCCGAAATCAAGAGGTCGGCTTGGCCACCCTTAGTAAAGCTCACATTGAAATGGTTACGCCAGAAATCACTCATGACCTCCTCAAGCTGACGCTCCCTTTCCACCGGACGACGAATCAAAGCGGTCATGAGTTGTTGCTTAGGAATATTGCGAAGTTCTCGGGCTTTGCGGCGCTCCTCTTGAGATGCTCCATCAGGAAGTTCGGTAGAAGTAAATTCCCGGCACTCCTTGGCAGTCATGCTCAGGGTTTCTAGCTCTTTCAATTGGGCCGTGAGTGCCCGGTTTGGCTCTACTGCACCAGGGGTTAGCTGTTCCTCTAGCCAGCCGGACTCCCCCTGCTCTAGCAACATGTCTAAATCCCCAGGGCGTGCTCCGTACGCAAAGCGGCTCAGCAAATGAATGCCGCGTTCCTTCCGACTTAATGCTTCTCTGGCCATGGCTACTATTCTACTTACCAACCCACATTGCGGGGAGTGGTTTCGTGCCCTTGGCGGCACGAGAAAACTGCTCCCTTAGGCTTTAATAGAGAAAAATCCCAAAAGCCCAGGCTTGGTGAGCAGAATCAAAGTTAACCTGGACCCCGGCATAGTCCCACATCTGGTAAAGCATGCCTCCGGTGAGATTGAACTTGCCTTCGCCTAAGGTTCCGTAATCTTCCACATATTCAGAAGTTCCCGGCAAAGCTTGGGCACCATATTCATAAAGAAATCCCATGCCAATTCCAGCATACAACGAAAGCTCTTCGGTCATACCGTAGGTGGGACCCAGACTCACCGTCATTGGGATTAAATACGAGCTAGGACTCCCTTCATGTATGTCGTCATCATAATATTGGTTGTTATCCGTGAAATCGTCATAGTTAAAAAGGGACTCAACCACCGCCGCAAGTAGCGGGTAAAGAGGGCCTTGGAAATACCAACTTGATTCACCCTTCGCCGAGGGCATCCCAAAAAAACCAAAGTTGCTGATAAAGCGCCCGTCGGAATCCGAACCAAAAGAGGCGGCCAGATCAACATCTTTGGTTTCCAGCGGCAAACTTGAGTAACTGGACAAAAACAAAGCCGCGCACAGGAAAAATCACATGGCAACCATCTTAGGAATTATTTCCAAATAAAACGTATTTCGTCGGCAAAATCTGGGTGGCTGGGCATCCGCAACTGAACTTTCCCGGTGTCGTCGGTAATTCCTGACCAAGCCGACCAAGTCCATTCGTAAATCCGCTTTTCGCCCCGGTCCAAATGGTAATCCAAAGAAACCTGCACTCGTTTGCCAGGCGCACCTTGCAATTCCATTGCATAACCACCGGTGTATTCCCAAATAAGATAATAAGGCACGGCCGAAGGCAACCGTTCATCTTCATCCATCCATGGAGAAAGCGTGGCCAAGCGTAAAAAAGCAGGTGCGTCGGCAGGATTCCCCAAGCGCTCCAGCATGGTTTCATCCATATTGTTCCAAGGTGCACCGCCGGCGGCTTTGGCCAAATCTTTCACCAATAACGGTAGTCGGCTTTCTCGAAGCACATAATCCACCTGGCGATTTTTCAAAAGTTCTTCCGCCTCAATTTCGCTAGTCATTAGATAGAAACGGGCGGGGTCACGAAAACTGTCTTCGCCGACGTAAGTTCCGAAATTGGTGGCCACGGTTTGCGCACCACCCGCCCACTCCAAACCGTGACCCAAGTCCCACGGCGCCAACACGCAAGCACTCTTGGTTTCGCCTTGGTTTGAAATCCAATCCATGGCGTCTCTGGTGGCCCCCTGACGAGTGGATTGCGTCCAAGGACCTTGCCAGTCCACGCTAATCCATGCGCAAAGACCCAGCAGTAGAACTACACCGGGTTTTGCCCAAACAGAAGTTCTCCATTGCATCAGCCAAACAGCAACCAGAACCGCAATTGGACCCACCGCCATATCAGCGAAGCGACGTTGGGCAAGTGCTTGCAAAATGACGACAGGAACAACAACCAACCAAGCGTGGAAAGCCGGGCTGGTGCTTTTTCGCAAACCCCACCATGCAAATGGAACGAATACAACGCTGATTCCTAACCAACGCAACATTCCACCAGTAGAAGTAGTGTCTGCTTTCCAAAGGGGTTTTGACTCCGCGATTCCAGCCATAAATTCATTTCCGCGCGAAACCCAAGCGAAGGCTTCCTGAACTCCAGCACCCGGCCCCCACCCCAACAAAGTCATACCCAACAGACCAAGCCCGCAAACAAAAGCTCCGCGCAGTGGTCGGCGCATGACAGAAACACCGGCACCGAGTAAAAGATAAAACGGATGAAACCAAGATAGGTTGACCAATATCCAGGGTTTAAGTTCTTGCCAAGGGCTTGATGCAACCGCCGGCAACAGAACCATGAAGGCGGTTAAATGAAATGCACAGCTGAAGGCCGGTAAGCCTTTGGCTTGGTTTGGCTTGAAAAATTGCCATGCCAAAATAAGCTGAACCAAAAGGATGACCACTAAAGACGCAACCCAGGAACCCAATAAAACGCCGGCCAAAACGCCGGCCCCAGCGCCACGCCAAGCTGAATTCCTTACTTGGCTTAAGCCGCTACCCAAGGAGTGACTGACCCAACCCCAGAGCCCCATGCTCAGGAATGCAATGAAAGCGTGATGGTCTCCAATGCCGGGTGCGCTGGTGTGGACGCTTCCGTAAGCCAAAGAATGCATCATCCCCGCTAATAAACACGCCTCCCAGCGACGCGAAGCAGCGAATGCCAAGAGGCCAACAAGTATGGAAGTCAACACTCCAAAATAAAACGGGAGCATGGAAACAAAATGCTCCACACTGCGCTTATCCGAAGCGTCCACTCCGGTGAATTTAGAAAGTAAGGTTAAAAACTGATCGTAATAAGGAGGCCAAGGAATGATTGCACCATGCGGAGAATTCATCTTTGGATCAAAAGAGGAGAGCTCGCCGTCGGCCAAACCACGCTGAACACGGCGGGCGTGATATAGACCATCCGCATCCGCGCTAAACCATCCACTTTGCTCCCATTGTTCGGGCAAGCGCTCCATGCGAGAGTCATGTTTCCATCGCACACTCAGACTCACTAAAGCTACCGCAAGCAGGGTGGCCACGAGAGTCAGGTTGAGGGGTTTCATCAAAAGCGCAAAGCGTAAACCAATTTGACCGCAAAGTCACTAGACGTCGGGGACCAAACACTGCCCACCTCTTCCTGCCATCCGGTGTTGATGACCAGAAACATTTCCCTGCCATCTTCCTGCATCCAATGCATGCGGCTTTGCAAACCCAAATTGTCGCTTTGATTATCGTATTGAATTAAGTTTTGCCAATTCCATTCCGGTGAAAAGTACCAATCCGCGTTCAGGGTTAGCTGCCGACTGGCAAAACTCCCGGCTTCTAAGTTGGCCTGATTCTCCGTGTAATCCAAAGCACCGCGAAACTGAACGTCGGGGCGCCATGAAAGTTCTACTGAGGCGTGAGTGGCTATCCCGTCATACCAAGACCCCGAACCTAAGCGAGTTTCCCAAGCGAATTCCGCCGCCAATGGGGTTTCCCAGGAAATTTGGGCACCTGCCCAATCGTGCCAGCCTTGGGCAACGGCAACTCCACCCGGGGCGAAGTCAGGGCTGGTCACCCGGTCGCCAGCAATTTCGGCTTGGAATTCAAATTGGGTGCCATCATGCCATTCAATTTCAAATAATCCCAAACCCAAAGAATGAGACATAACGCGCCAATTACTGTCCAACCAAATGGTGGGATTCACGTCGAACGTAAACTTACGGACATCTCCTGAATTCGGGCGTGGCTCCCAACGAATACTGCCCCTCCATTGACCTTGACCGGCACGGCGTACATAGCCAAGTCCCGGGTGAAAGCGGCCCATTGCAGCAACTGCACTGGTCGAAATTTGCCAATCACTTAATCGAAGTCCGGCCCGTGCGCCGGCGGCACCGCCGATGTCGCCGCTTTCT